>SXGR01646743.1_pt1 | contig 14040 bp, 18 predicted proteins | sample 3174711 | NCBI WGS metagenome assembly SXGR01 (sample SAMN11356860, study PRJNA531348) | freshwater metagenome | isolation source: freshwater sample F1-60 | place: China: Fuxian Lake, Yuxi | collected 2017-12-25
CACGATGGGGTGCTTGATGCCGAACATCTCGGTGAAGCGCGTCTTGATCATCTGGCCGTTCCCCGCTCGATTGGTGATGTCCGAGCATTAGCGAAGAGCAGGGAGGCAGACCAGCCCCGGAACGGCCTTCCGCAGCGCGGATCAGCGGCGGGCGATAAAGGCCAGCGCGTCGTCGCGGCTGGGTGCCCGTTTGTGCAGAAAATCGGCGAAGGCCGCGACCACGTCGATGTGGCCGATGTCGGGGTAGAGCCTGAGTTCGGCCATGCCGCCCGCCTGACGCCACGCCGCCGCCAGGCGCTCGCTGTTGGCTGGCCGCACGATGGTGTCGTCGGTGCCGTGGACCAGCAACACCGGCGGCAGCGGCCCGCCGACATAGGCGATCGGCTGCGTCTCGCGACGGTTCGCGCCGCCGAAGATTTCCTGCAATCGCTTCGAGGTGAGCGGCAGAAAGTCGTAGGGGCCGGACAGGCCGATGACGCCCGCGAGCTTCGTGCGATCGACGCCTGCCGCCGCGAGATAAGGCGTGTTGGCGGCCAGCATGAGTGCGATGTAGGCGCCGGCCGAATGTCCCATGAGAAAGAGGCGCGTCGTGCCGGCATTGTCAGCGGACCATTTTGCCGCCATCGCGCCGTCCTCGACGAACGCCGGGTACGTGACTTCCGGATAGAGCCGGTAGTCGGCCACGATCGTTGTCACGCCGCGCGCCGCCAGCGCCTGACCGACGAACAGGTAGTCGTCCTTGCGGCCGGCGGTCCACGAACCGCCATAGAAGAACAGCACCGCGGGATTTCCGTCGGCCGGCGTGGTCGGGCGATAGATGTCGAGCGTCTGGCGGGGATGGGTGCCGTAGGCGATGTCGGCGGTGAGTGTGTAGCCTTCACGCGGCACCGTGACGTTCAGCAACGAAGCCGGGGAGCATCCGCCCAGCAGGCCGGCCAGGCCAGCCAAGGCGCCGCGGCGGGCCAGCATCAGGCGCGCGCGATATCCCGCACCCGGTCGGCAAGTGCGAGCGAGGCGGTGAGGCCGGGGGATTCGATGCCGAACAGATGGACAAGGCCCGGCACGCCATGAATGTCCGGTCCCTGGATCGCGAAATCCTGTGCCGGCGCACCCTGGGGCACGGTCTTGGGCCGGATGCCGGCATAGCCCGGCTGCAGTGCGCCGTCCTTGAGGGCGGGCCAGTATTTGCGCACGGCAGCGTAGAACTTGTCGGCCCGCTGCGGATCGACCGTGTAGTCGATGCCCTCGGGACTGCCGGGATCGATCCACTCGACGTCGGGGCCGAATTTGGCCTGCCCGCCCATATCGACGGTGATGTGCACGCCGAGGCCCCCCGGCACGGGCACAGGGTAGATCAGGCGAGAGAAGGGCGAACGTCCGGCCAAGGTGAAATAGTTTCCTTTGGCGTAATACGCAGCCGGAACGCGTTCGGATGGCATGCCCTCGATGCGGCGGGCAATCGCAGGGGCGTGAAGGCCGGCCGAGTTCACCAGCAGGCGGGCCTTCAGCACCATGGGCTCGGCGCCGCCGATCTCTATTTCGATGCCGTCGGCGGCTGCACGGCCGCGCTTCAGCGGGCTGTTGAACGCGATCATCGCGCCTTGCGCCTCGGCATCGCCCTGCAGGGCAAGCATGTAGGAATGGCTGTCGACGATGCCGGTGCGAGGCGACAGGAGGGCCGCGGTGCAGTGCAGGTTGGGCTCCAGCGCCGCCGCTTGCGCCGCGCTCAGCAGGCGCATGTCTTCGACGCCGTTGGCCTCGGCGCGGCCCTTGATCGACATCAGCATCTCGCCTTCGGCGGCGTTGGTCGCGACGATCAGCTTGCCGCAATTGAGATGCGGCACGCCGCGCTCGGCGCAATAGGCGTAGAGCCGGCGGCGGCCCTCCACGCAGGCCAGCGCCATCAGACTATCTTTGGGGTAGTAGATGCCGGCGTGAATGACCTCGGAATTGCGCGAGCTCGTACCCGTGCCGATCGCCTCGGCGGCCTCGAGGACGATCACCTCACGTCCCGCAAGGGCCAGGGCGCGGGCGACGGCAAGCCCCACGACGCCCGCTCCGACCACGACACAATCGACGCTTTCCATGGGTGCATGCTACTAGACCGCTGTGCAAAGGCTCGCAACATGAAGGGCGCTCTGGTCACCGGGGCGGCAACGCGGATCGGCCGGGCGCTTGCCGAAGCGCTTGCGGCCGATGGTTTCTACGTGTTCGTCCATCACAACAGCTCGACTAACGAGGCGCGCGCCACTGTCGCCGCCATCGCCGCCGCGGGCGGCAAGGCCAAGGCGGTCAGGGCCGACCTTGGATCGGCCCGGCAGGCCGAAGCACTGATCGGCAAATGCCGCGCTCCGGGCGTCGCGCTCACCTGCCTGGTCAACAACGCCTCGCTGTTCAAACTGGATCGCGCGCCCACTGCGACCGCGGCGGACTTCGACCGCCATATGGCGATCAATCTTCGCGCGCCGTTCCTCCTCGCGCAGGCGCTGGCGCGGCAGTTACCCGACCGCGAGAGCGGACTGATCGTCAATCTGCTCGATCAGAAACTCTACAATCTCAATCCCGATTTTCTCAGCTATACGCTGTCCAAGGTTGGTCTCCAGGGCCTGACCACGCTGCTCGCGCAAGCGTTCGCGCCGCGCCTGCGCGTGGCCGGTATCGCGCCCGGCCTGACCCTGCGCAGCGGCAGTCAGACCGACGCGCGCTTTGCCGAGCAGCACGCGCAGAATCCGTTGGGCGTCGGTGTGACCCCGGCGGATTTGGTGCGGGCGCTGCGCTTCATCGTGGCGACACCCACCTTCACCGGCGACACGATCCTGATCGACAGTGGCGAGCATCTGACCGGCCGGCCGCGCGACATCGCCTTCGACAGAAAGAAGAAGAAATGAGCCGGCGCATCTTCATCCGCGACTTCCGGCTCTCGGTGTCGATTGGCATTCACGACTTCGAGAAGAAAGCTCCGCAGGCCGTCGTGATCAACGTCGAGCTTGTGCTTGAGTCCGCCGACGAGGCCCACAACGACCGCATCGCCAACGTGCTGAACTACGACACCGTCCACGACGGCATCGTGGCGCTGGCGGGCAGTCGCCATTTCAATCTGCAGGAAGCGCTGGTCGATGCGATCCTCGATCTCTGTCTTTCGCAGCCCGGTGTGATCGAGGCGCGTGTCTCGACCGAGAAGCCGGACGTCTACAAGGATTGTCGCGTCGGCTACGAGGCGGTCCGCCGCAAACGTTCGTGACGCGGACGGAGACGACCGCGCCCGGCCGCCATCTCACCGGCGCCTTCGCGGCCATGGTGTTCGTGGGCGCGAGCTGGGGCGCCAACCTGCCGGTCACCAAGGTCATCCTGGTTCATCTCGACCTCCTGCCGATGGCCGCGGTGCGCATCGGCATCGGCACCCTCACGGTGGGCGTTCTGCTGTGGCTGGTCGAAGGCCGCGCCGCCTTGCGCGTCGCCGTCGGTATTGGCCGGTTCCTGGCGCTCGGACTGATGATGGCGAGTTTCTTCGTCATGTATGCGCTCGGCATCCACTACAGCAACCCGATCACGGCGTCGGCGATTCAGGTGGTGGGCCCGCTGGTCGCAGCCGTAACGGTGTGGGCAGCTACCGGCCAGCGCTTCGATCCTGGCTTCGGTACGGCACTGGCGCTTACGGTGCTCGGCGGTGCGATCCTCGCGGCCGGCAGCCTGCTCGACAGGACGCAGGCGACATTCGGCGGCGGTGAGATCGTCGTGCTTGCCTCCAATGTGCTGTGGACGCTCTACAGCCTCAAGGCGCAGGCCTGGTTCAGTCGCGAGAGCCAGCTCCATCGCACCTATGTCGCATCGTTGTCGGCGACCGGTTGGCTGTTCGTGGTGGCCACCGTCGTCCTCGCGCTGGGCTGGGCGCGCTCACCGCTGGGGGCGGGCGATCCCTGGATCTGGACCCAGCTCGTCATCGTGGCTGTGCTGGCAAGCGGTCTCGGTGGCTACTTCTGGAACGTGGGCGCCAGCCGCCTGGGGGTTGCCGTGGCCTCCCTGTGGGTCAACCTCGTGCCGTTCTTCGCCGTTCTGTTCTCGATGGCCTACGGCTTTCAGCCCAACATCTATCAGGTCGCCGGCGGGCTGGTCGCGCTTTCCGGCGTTGTCTATATGCAGATGCGTAAACTTCGAACGGTGCAGCCCGGATGACCGCTCCTCTCAAGTCCCGCAATTGCCGCTGGATCGCCGTGCCCGGCGCCGCCGATGTGCGCGGCAGGGTCAACTTCCTCGAGCTCGGCAAGGGTCTCGACTTCTCGCCCAAACGGCTGTTCTGGCTGCATCATGTGGCGCCCGGCCAGTGGCGCGGCCGGCACGGACATCGCGAGTCGAAGCTGGTCTTCGTAGCGCTGAACGGCAGCTGCCGCGCCCACCTCGACGACGGCACCGTCAAGGAGACCGTGACTCTCGACGATCCGACAACCGCACTCTACGTCGCGCCCTGGGTCTGGCATGAATTGACCGACTTCGCGCCACAAACGGCGATCATGATCGCAGCGTCCTCGCTCTACGAGGAAGCAGAGTACTTGCGCGACTACGATGTCTTCACGCGCGAGGTAAAGGAGCGCTTCGGGTGATTCCCTTTCTCGACATGAAGCCGGCCTACGCCGAACTCAAGGCCGGTCTGGATGCGGCCTATACGCGAGTCATGGAGTCGGGCTGGTTTGTCCTCGGCAAGGAAGTCGAGGCGTTCGAGTCCGAGTACGCAGCCTTCTGCGGCACGAAGCATTGCATCGGCCTCGGCAACGGTCTGGAAGCGCTGGAACTCGTGCTGCGCGGCTGGAACATCGGTGCGGGCGACGAAGTGATCGTGCCGTCCAATACCTACATCGCGACCTGGCTGGCTGTGACGGCGGTTGGCGCCAGAGTCGTTCCTGTGGAGCCGACGCTGGCCGGCCCGAACATCGATCCCGACCGGATCGCAGCGGCGCTGAGCTCACGCACCCGGGCGATCATGCCGGTGCATCTCTATGGCGAGCCGGCCGACATGGATGCGATCATGACGCTGGCCGGCAAGCATGGGCTGCGCGTGATTGAAGACGTGGCGCAGGCGCAGGGCTCGAAAGTGCGCGGCCGCCGCGCCGGCGCACTCGGCCATGCCGGTGCGCACAGTTTCGTCCCGACCAAGAATCTCGGCGCCTTCGGCGACGGTGGCGCCGTGACGACCGACGATCCGCAGCTCGCCGACCGCCTGCGCGCGCTGCGCAACTACGGCAGCAAGGTGAAGTACGTCAACATCGAGCGCGGCTACAATTCGCGCCTCGACGAACTGCAGGCAGCGTTGCTGCGGGTAAAACTGCCGAAGCTCGACGAGTGGAACGAGCGCCGGCGCGTCCTCGCGGCGCGTTACGACGACCGGCTCGCGGGCATCCCGGGTCTCGGTCTGCCGCGCGTGCCGCAGTGGGCCGAACCGGCATGGCATCTCTACGTCGTGCGCACGACCCGCCGCGCCGAACTCGTGAAGGCGCTCGATGCGGCCGGCATTGGTTCGCTGATTCACTACCCGATCCCGCCGCATCTGCAGCAGGCCTATGCCGATCTGAATTTGCCGAAAGGCACGTTCCCCCTGGCCGAGCAGCTGGCAGAAACGGTGCTCAGCCTGCCTATGGGCCCGCACATGAAGGCCGAGCAGGTAGACGAAGTGGCCGCGACGGTCCGGCGGGCCCTGACTTAAGGTGACGCCGCGGCGCCGGCCGGGCGGCGGAGCTGGCGGACCCAGTCCTCGTAACCCACAGCGGCGCCAGCGGGTGTCGCGATCTTGCGCGGCATGCCAGTGGGCGGGGTCTCGGCTTTCTGCCGCACTTCGCTGGGGCTGAGGCCAAAGGCGATGCGGAAGGCGCGGCTGAAATGCGCCTCGCTGTTGAAGCCCCAGTCGAATGCGACTTCGTAGATGTGGCGCGGTGTGCGCGACGGAGTCGACAGTTCGGTGTAGGCTGCGGTCAGCCGCTGATCCTGGATATAGTGCGCCACGCCGCCCAGCGGCTCGAACATCCGATAGAGCCGCGTACGTGAAATGCGGAACAGACCGCTCAAGGCGTCAGCGTCGAGGCGCGAGGACTTGAGCGCTGTGGCGATATGGTTCTGCACGCGCCGTAGCATCGTGATTTCCAGAACCGAGCGCGCCTGGGCGAGTGTCTCGGCAGTGGGCCTGAAGCAGGCGGCAATCATGTTGGTCGTGATGTCGGCGACCGTGCCGGCGTCGGCACTGTCGAGTCGCGGAGCCCGCTCGATCAGTGAGCGCATGTAGTCACCCAGCAGTGCGCCAGTTCCCCCGTCGCCGCGCAGCACCAGGCCGTGCAGGTCGTCGGCCTTGGGCAAGGCCCGGCTCAGCGTATCGCGCGGCACCACGACCGCCACGGTCTTCGACGCCTCGGCCTTGGTAACGTTGGATTGGCACATGTCCAGAATCTGGATGTCGCCCGCTTTCAGGGTCCGCTCGCGCGCGGCGGCGCTACCGACAAGACCGCCCTCCGCGTAGAGCTGCACCAGGTAATGATCCAGGCCATCTGCCGTGGCCCGCTGGCGGTCGCGAACAAAGCGCTGGCCGTCGAAACTCACCTGCGTTGCGAGGAGCGCGCCGAGATGCCAGGCATCGACTGTTGCCTTGAAGCCTTTGGCGTGGGCTGCGGGGTCGAGCGGCGTGGCCTCAAAGACCACCGAAATGCTCTCCCGCCACGCCTCGAACTGGTCGCGCGGACGCAGCGTTTTGGTGGAGAACCCCGAATGGGGCAGCTTGCCTACATGTCCCATCTCGGTCCGTAGTGAACCGCTCCCGGTCACAGATTGCCAGTCGAAAACACCGGGAGTGCACAAATTCCGGCGGAGGGGCGGCGGGACGACAGGTCAAGCTTTCGTGGACGGCCGATCAAGCGCAGGCTGTGTCAGTGTGGTCAAACTGCCTGTCATGGACCTTATCGAGAGTATTCCAATGTCATCGACTGACCCTCAAGACGTCGCCATAGCCTACGGCCAAGTCATTGCGCGCGCTTGGCGCGATGCGAAGTTCAAGGCCCGGTTGCTTGCCGATCCTGCGGCGGTCCTGCGCGACGCAGGCTTGGAGATTCCGCCGGGCGTGACCGTCAGTGTCGTGGAAGACACCAACAGCGAAATCCACTTCGTCCTGCCGCCGGCCCCGGCCGAAGCGATCGCCGATGCCGATCTGGACGGCATCTCCGGTGGCTACTGGAAGATGTACCACCGTGCCTGAGACTACCGACACGCGGGCCGCCGCCGCGTACGGCGAACTGGTGAGCCGCGCCTGGCGCGATCCTGCGTTCAAGGCGCGCCTGATTGCCGATCTCGCGGCAGTGCTGAAAGACGGCGGCGTCGCGGTGCCGCCCGGCGTTGCCGTGAAGGTCGTCGAGAACTCGGCCAAGCACATCCATCTCGTGTTGCCGGCCAAGCCGGCGCGGGGTGGCGGTGACGAGGATCTCCGCATCGAGGCCAATACCGTCATCGGCATGACGCTGATCACCGGCGCTGCGGTCATCGGTTTCGCCGTTCCTGTCGTCATGGCTCTTGGCCAGAAGAAAACGACATAGTCGGCTACACGGCCGTCATGGCGGGCAAGATCTTGGTGTTCAACGTGCGCCCGCGGCTCCAGGCGACGCGCACAGGAACCGGCAATCGGCGTCGCACCGACGATCCAGAGTGCTATGGTGAAGGCCGACCAGGGAGAGCACTTCAATGAAACTCGGCCTCGCACTCGGCTATTCCAAGGCGCAGCTCGACATTCCGGTGAAGCTGATCCAGCGCGCCGAAGAATTGGGCTACGACTCCGTGTGGACGGCAGAAGCCTACGGCTCCGATGCGGTCACGCCGCTCGCCTACATCGCGGCGCTGACCAAGCGTATCAAGCTCGGCACCGGCATCATGCAGCTTGCAGCACGAACGCCCGCCAATGCCGCGATGTCGGCGGCGACCGTGGATACGATGGCGGGCGGAGGGCGCTTTATCGCCGGCATCGGCGTATCGGGACCGCAGATTGTCGAAGGCTGGTACGGTCAACCGTGGGGCAAGCCTTACTACCGGATGAAGGATTACGTGGCGATCATGCGCAAGATCTTCGCGCGCGAGGCGCCGGTGACGCATGACGGCAAGGAAATCGCCTTGCCCTACGTTGGACCGGGCTCGGCCGGCCTCGCCAAGCCGCTGAAATCGATCCTCCACATGGCCAACATCCCGATCTATCTCGCGACCGGCAGCGAGACCACGGTGAAGCTCACCGCCGAGATCGCCGATGGCTGGCTGCCGATGGGCTTTATACCCGGGGCCATGAAAGAGTACGGGCCGTGGCTTGAGGAAGGTTTCAGGCGCGCCGGCAACGGCAAAAGCCTGAAGGACTTTGCCATTCAGGCTTCAGTGCACGTCGAGGTCGAGAACGACGTGAAGGCGGCGCTGCAGCGTCTGAAGCCGGAAGTCGCACTCTATGTCGGAGGCATGGGGCACAAGACCAAGAACTTCCACAACGACATCATGGTCCGTCGTGGCTTTGGCGATGCGGCCAAACGCATCCAGGAACTCTACCTCGCCAAGCGCAAGGACGAAGCGATTGCCGCGGTCCCCGACGAGTGGGTCGATCTCAAGTCGCTGGTTGGACCTGCGGCGCGTATACGGGAGCGTTATCGCGCGTGGGAGGACAGCGGTGCCGATTCGCTCAACGTCCGCTCGCGTCAGCCCGAAGCCATTGAAGTCATGGCGAAAGCAGCACGGCTGAACTAGCGGTCGAGCAACCGTGCGAGCTGGTCCGCCAACAGGTCGGCGAGGCGGGCGTTGGGATGGCCGTCCCGCGGAATGACATAGTCGGCGCGTCCCGGCCCTTGGCCGGTGATCTTGCGGACGGAAATCATCTCCATGCCGAGGCGACTGATGGCGCGCAGCGTTGGCACGTACACCAGGTCGTTGTGGCCTTCCTCCTCACGGTCGAGCCAGTCGTAGACGACGACGACGGGAGCATTGTAGCGCTCACGCGCCAGGTCCCGGAGGCGTGTCATCAACGCAATCGACAACGCGGCGCGTTCCCGTTCGAGGCCGGCGTTTGCGGCGCGGGCATAGGAGGCGAGATAGGTGCGTCCCAGATAGGACAGGCCGGCGAGCGGATCGGTCAGACGGTGGGCATGGAAAGTTCCGGTGTGACGGAGGCCGCCTGCACAAGCGGCATCGAGCGTGTAGCGCGGCGAGGTGCCGAGCCAGCCGCCGTCACCGGTCAGGCGGGGCAATTGCAGCGGCGATATCCAGGTCACGACGGCCGCGACCTTGCCGGCGACATAACGGTCATAGACGCCGGTTTCCATTGCCCGCACGAGATGGCCCGGCGAGTGCCCGAGTACGCCGAGGTTCACGACATGCGCGCCGGCGCGCAGACGCGTTGCGAAGCGGGACGGCAGCGTCTCATTGTCGGCCAGCCCTTCGCCGAACATGTAGGAGTCGCCGATGAAAAGGTAGGTCGGGCCGCTGTCGCGCGATCCCGGCGTCAGGCGCGCCCCCGTGGCATCGATCGTATAGGTGCGGCGGTAGACCAGCTCGTCGCCGTACGTCGCCACGACATCGACCGTGGTGCCAGGCCTTGGCCGATAGCCCATGCTTGGATCGCTTACCGTCCAGTCGGAAGGGGTGTTTGCCTTCCGGACGTCGCGATTGACCGGCGGAGGTGCCAGCACACCGAACATTGCTTCGGCGCCTGAGAACGCCAGCAATACCGAAGCGACAAGAAGTGAACCGGTACGCCAGGCGGGCCGCCGCAACAGAACGACGCCCGCGATGCCCAAAAGCCCGCCCAGGACGAGCGCCCAGATCAATGGCAGCACGATCAGTCCGGCAACAAAGCCAGCGATCAGCGAAACGGCGATCAGTACGGTACTGGTCCAGCCGGGCTCCGGCTGCCCCGTCGTCGCACTCACTCGAAAAACCTCCCGACGGGCGACATCTGCGCGCCCACATGCGATTGTACACGGCAATGGAGACTGGGTCATGAAGATCGGCGCCGTCATGTTTTTCACCACCGACTCGATGCGCCCGGCGCCGCTCGCGCGGGCACTCGAGGAGCGCGGTTTCGAGTCGTTGTGGGTGCCGGAGCACACCCACATACCGTCGTCGCGCAAGACGGAGTATCCGGCGGGGGGCGGGTTGATCCGGCCCTACTACGACATCATGGACCCGTTCCTGGTGCTTGCAGCGGCGGCGACGGCGACAACGAAGCTCAACGTCGGCACCGGCATCGCGCTCGTCATCCAGCGCGACCCCATCATCACCGCGAAGGCGGTGGCCACGCTCGATCAGCTGAGTCAGGGCCGATTTCTGTTTGGCGTCGGCAACGGCTGGAACCAGGACGAGATCGAGAACCACGGCACCGTATTCAAGACGCGTCACAAGCTGGCCCGCGAGCGCATCGAGGCTATGAAGGCGATCTGGACGATGGAGGAGCCGGAGTATCACGGCGAGTTTGTGAAGTTCGACAAGATGAAGATGTGGCCCAAGCCGTACCAGAAGCCGCATCCGCCGATCATCGTCGGCGGACGGCTGGAGTACGCGGCCAAGCGGGCCTTTCGCTACGGCGATGGCTGGATCCCGCGCGACGACTGGCTCGAGACCGAGGGCATCCAGTCGATCCACACGTTCCGGAAGATGGCGGCCGATGCTGGCCGCGACCCGGCGAGCCTGCCGATCAGCATCTTCCGGCACCCCGAGAATCTCGATCGACTGAAGCTCTGCCGCGATGTCGGTATCGATCGGGTGGTGTTCACTTTGCCGGCGGAGACGGAGGACAATATCCTGCCAATCATGGATCGCTGGGTTGAGCTGAAGCGCGGGCTTGAGGGTCGATGAAGAACGCCGTTGCAGAGCTTGCCAGCGCAGTTTCACGCGTTCCTGCCCGGTACGTCGTCGCCGGCAAGGTCTTGCTGGTTCTCTGCTGTCTCCTGTTCGTGGGTTGGCCCCAACTCGACTCGTCGCTTGCTGCTGCGCTTCGCTACAAGGGCGTGACGGTAGCCGACTACAGTAACCTGCCAACCTGGATCGACAGTGCGGATTGCCTGCGCCGGCTCGGGGTGTGGGCCGCCCACTGCAAGGGAGGCCAGTTGACGCCGCTTCATGCCGACGATCCCGGGCATGCGATCCTGCTCGGCCTGTGGGCGCGCGTGGCGGATCGGCCGATGGATCTGGTCGATGTCACCCGTCAGATTCTGATGACCAACGCGTTTGGCCTGATCGTGCTGGCGGGGTCGTTGCTGGCGTTGGGTTCGTTCTGGGCCGCTCTCTTTGTCCTGTATTTCGGTCCGTATGTCTTCCTTGAGTGGTTCGGGACCTCTCCGCATTGGGCGCTTATAGGTGTTACGTCCATGCAGGTGGCGCTGCCGCTCGGCCTGATCGCCCGCGCGCGAGGATTGGGGCGGCCAGGTGCGGCCACTGCGCTGATCGTTGTCGGCTTTTTCACGTTGGCGTTGGGCTCGCTGCTCCGCGAGGCCATTGCGTCCATGACGCTGGTGATCGTCTTCATGGTTCTCGCTTGGACAGCGCTACGCGACCGGCGTCATCCCTATCGGCTGGTTGGACTGGCGGCGCTCGCAGCGATGACGGTTGTCGCCGCGCAGTCGGGGCGCCTGGCGACGGCGGCCCGCGATATCGCCTTTGCAATGGACACCCGCGACTCGATCGATACGCATGGCATGTCGCACAATCTTTTCATGGGCCTGGGCACGATTGACAACAAATTCGGTATCCGGTGGGACGACGATACCGCGCTTGAGTTTGCGAGAACCGTCGCTCCCGACGTCAGGTTTTATTCGCGGCAGTACCACCAGATCATGTGGCAACTTTATCTGGAAAAGTGGCGACAGGACCCGGCGGAAGCCGCGCGGGTCTATGTCGACAAGCTGCGGACGATCCTGAGCGACCGCATTCTCGATTCCGCGCCCCCGCTTTGGCTTTTCCTAACGCTGGTCGTTGCAATCCACTGGTTCACTCATGGCCGCAGGCTGAGCTGCGGAAGCGTCCGGTGCGATGAACGGCTGGCGATCAGTCTGGTTGCGCTGGGCTTCACTGGCATGTTTGTCGCCCAGGCCGTACTCGCCCATCCGTCTCGGCTCTACGCCGCACCCGCAGGAGCGTTCATTCTTGTCCTGGCCGGCGTTTCCATCGAGAACCTTGGTGCCTGGGTTTTGCGGTTCGCCAGGCCGAGGGGTTAACAGGGCCTTGCCTGTGTGACGCCGCGACGACGTTGTCCGGCACCCAGCTGAACTGGAGATCAAGTCTTCCGGGACGGTCGGTCAAACATGCCGTTCGTGCTTCCTCTATGTTGATCGCAAGAAACGACAAAGAGGACAGACCATGACATCGACCTATCGCGGCCGCGCGGCGGCCACTTCGGAAGAAGCGTCGGCGAGCCTCGTGGATGGCGATCTGGAGAGCATCGCCTGCGGCGCGTGGTTCCTGGCGGGCGTTCTCGTCACCGTCGGCGTCGCGATAGCTGCCGCCGCCGCCGGAGGTGGCATTACCGTCGCCGTCAGCAAGGCCTTGGGGCACACCAAGTTCTAGCCCTTGCCGACGTAGCGCGGGTGAACGATCGCAAACCAGAAGGAAGAGGGATCATGAAGCATTTGCCATCCGAGAAGTCAGGAACGGAACTCTCGACTTCAGAGCTGGACAACGTATCCGGCGGCATCGTTGCTTCAATCGCGGCCGTGCTTGCCTTGGGCGGCATTGCCGTGGCCTTCGGTGTGGCAGGGGTCTTCGGGACCGCCGCCATCCTGAAGTCTTCCGGAAACCTGAAGAGCTAAGCTGGTTTCGCCTGTCTCTTGCGGCGCGCCTCGCCGGCTGCAAGCAGTCGTTCCCGCTCGGCGGGATCGACACGACCATAGCGCGCACGCCAGCCCGGATCGTCCTTCCAGCTAAAGGGGGCTGCGACCGTCGTACGCGGCGCCTGTGCCGTTTCGAGCAGCTTCAACGCCTGCGTCACGACAGACTTCTGCATCTCCGGCGCCCAGGGATGGCCGACCGGATTGCCAAGAGGAAAGTCGGTGAAGACGAAGCGCGGCACGCCGCAGTACTCGACGATGTCGAGCGCCGAGCCGACGATGACGGTCGGCAGGCCGTTGGCTTCGAGATGGCGGGCGACCAGACTCACGGTCTGGTGGCAGACGGGTCAAAGAGGACAGAGGATCGCTGCATCGGCGCCGTCGTCGCGCAGCCGGGCGAGCACCTGCGGCGCATCCTCTTCGCTGGTCTTGCGCTGGCTGTATTCCGTCGGCACGCCGTGGAAGCGTGCGGCGAGGCCGCCGACGGTGCCAGTGGTCGCCAACGCCTGCACCGCCTCGATCGGCAGATAGCTCGCGCGATCGTCGGTGTGGGTCGACTCCTTGTCCCAGGCGACATTGTCGGTGAACAGCCGCCCGGGCGGCGGGCTCACCGCGCCCGACCAGACATGGCGATGGCCGGCGGCGTTGCGATTGGTGAGGCCAGGCGGACTTGCCGTCGTCACCAGGCCGATGCGCAAGGCCGACAACGGTCGCGCCGGCCGGACGAACGGGACGTCGTCATGGTGCGCCCAGACATAGTCCTTGTCGTAGCCAAGAGCGCGGTAGTAGTCGCGCGTGCGTTCGATGTAACGGATCGTCTCGCTCATGACAGGCCGAGCCTCTCCCCGCGATAGCTGCCGCTCAATATTCGCTCCCACCAGGGCCGGTTGTCGAGGAACCAGTGCACGGTCTGGCGCAGGCCTTCGTCGAATGTGTGACGCGGCCGCCACCCGAGTTCGCGCGCAATCTTGGTCGCGTCGATGGCGTAGCGGGCATCGTGGCCGGGCCGGTCGGTGACGAACTCGATCAGGCGGGTGTGGGAACCGGCCGGATCGGGCCGCATCTCGTCGAGCAGGGCGCAGATCGCACGCACCACGTCGATGTTCCGGCGCTCGCTGCCGCCCCCGACGTTGTAGGTCTCGCCCGGCCGGCCCTGACGTAGCACCAGTGTCAGCGCTTCGGCGTGATCTTCCACATGGAGCCAGTCGCGGACGTTCTCGCCCTTGCC
>SXGR01291740.1_pt1 | contig 14038 bp, 18 predicted proteins | sample 3174711 | NCBI WGS metagenome assembly SXGR01 (sample SAMN11356860, study PRJNA531348) | freshwater metagenome | isolation source: freshwater sample F1-60 | place: China: Fuxian Lake, Yuxi | collected 2017-12-25
ATTCAAGAGAAGCTGTCCCTTCAACTAAATAAGAAAAATAAAATCAATTGGAAAACAGGTGAATTAATTCACATTTTGGGCAATAAAGTTATTCTCAGTCTTAAGGCGAGCAAAACAAATTCGGTTCTGCAAGATAAAGACATACTTCATGTGGATACAAATCGTGTGAATGATCAAGTACATTCCGCTAAGCTCGTATCCAAATGGTTAAAAGAAAAAGCATTGAAAGATTTTGTTCGAAGAGTAGAAGTATTTAGCGTTAAACTTAATGTTCATCCCTCTAGCGTTTACCTCTCAAATGCAAAATCTAGATGGGGAAGCTGTAACTCTAAAAGAGAAATTAGACTTAATTGGAGGTTAATCCAAGCCCCCCCACATATTATCAATTATGTAATCTGTCATGAATTAGCTCACCTAAAAGAAATGAACCATTCAAATCGTTTTTGGGAAGAAGTAGAAAAAGTACTTCCTGAATATCGCTCATCAGAAAAAGAACTCAAAACGCTCTCAAGCGACTTGTATCTTATTGGCTAAATAAGCTTTGCGAGGTCGCTCGCTATGTCTTCAGGTTTTTGTCCATTACTTATATGAAGCTTAATGCTCCCCTTCTTATCAATAACATACAAACCTGCACTATGATCAATCGTGTAGCCGGCTTTACTTCCGTCATTCACTTTTTTATTAAAAATCTTTAATTGATTTGCAACTTTATCGATATCACTCTCTGTTCCAGTAAGTCCTAGGAAAGAACTATTAAAGGTTGGAATAAATTTCTTCAAAACATCCTCGGTATCGCGCACTGGATCTAAGGTAATAAAAATAACCTGCACGGCTGGGGCCTTATCCTTTAGGAGAACCATTGTTTTTTTAAGATCAGTCAAAGTTGTAGGGCATATATCAGGACAATGCGTAAAACCAAAGAAAAGCACTACGACTTTACCTTTAAAGTCTTCTAAAGTTCTAATGCGCCCATTAAAGTCTTTTAAACTAAAAGCCGTGTCCATACGAACAGAGCTTATATCTGTACCCACAAAAGTCTGTTGATTAGAGTTTTGACAAGAGACAAGACAAATGAGGATTAAAAATAAAAGTACAATTTTTTTCATAATATGTTTCTCAATAAAAGCGATTCATTTTATCATGTTAATAAATGGCAATTAAGCATCAAAGAAACCTAACGAAGATTCACCAATTTTAAGGAAAACTATGGCAATCCCAAGTTCAATGGAAGACCGTGACGGACACATTTGGTTTGATAACAAAATGACGCCTTGGCGTGAGGCTAAAACTCATGTGCTTACTCACACTCTTCACTACGGTATGGGTGTGTTTGAGGGAGTAAGGGCCTATAAAACCAATGAAGGCACTGCCATTTTTAGACTCAAAGAACATACGGATCGATTCTTTAATTCTGCGCATATTCTTGGAATGAAAATGCCTTATGACAAAAATGTCATTATGGATGCTCACAAAAAAGCCGTTAAAGAAAATAAATTAGAATCGGCTTACATTAGGCCTATGGCATTTTATGGCGCTGAAGCCATGGGAATTTCTGCAAAAACTTTATCGACACATGTCATCGTTGCAGCATGGGAATGGGGCGCTTATATGGGCAAAGAAGCGCTTGAAAATGGCATTCGCGTAAAAACATCGTCTTTTTCAAGACATCACGTCAACATCACCATGTGTAAAGCAAAAGCAAATGGTAACTATATGAATTCAATTCTAGCGCATCAAGAAGCATGTCAAGACGGCTATGACGAAGCATTATTACTTGATGTAAATGGTTTGGTTACTGAGGGTTCAGGTGAAAATATATTTATCGTCAAACATAACAAACTGATGACGCCTGATCTTACGAGTGCATTAGAGGGTATTACCCGCGATACGATCATTCAAATTGCAAATGATTTAAAAATACCAGTGATTGAAAAAAGAATCACACGAGATGAAGTCTATACTGCTGATGAAGCTTTCTTTACAGGAACAGCTGCGGAAGTTACGCCTATTAAAGAGCTAGACAGAAGAATGATTGGCAAAGGCCATCGCGGAGAAATAACTAAAGAATTACAAAGTATTTATTTTGATGCTGTTACAGGAAAATCAAAAAAATATGCAGATTGGCTTACTCACGTTTAACGTATGAATAATAAAGTGATAAGCGTAGATAAAAAAAGTCTTCCATTGTTTTGTCCTACGCAAAAAGAAAATTTATTCTCATCTCACCCAAGAGTGTTTTTAGATATCACGCAAACAGGCATGGTGTCCTGCCCCTATTGCGGTACAACTTATAAGCTAAAATAAATTAAACCCAAAGACCTCTGTAATTAAAGCTTTCCGGGCCTTGCCCCCAGAGTTCCGCTATAACCTTATCCGCATTTTGATCTAAGCTATTTGTCCAGAAATGAGTTGTCCCTGAGGCGCTATTTTGATTTAGTAAATCCTTTTCTATTAATACATGTTTTAAATAACTTGCTACTGCATCGCCTGTGTCTACAATCTTAATATGATCCGGTATTAATGTTTGAATTACGGGCTTTAAAAAAGAATAATGCGTACACCCCAGCACTAGGGTATCAATTTTTTCTTTTAAAAGAGGGTCAATATACTTTTTTAAAAGTGTGATAAGCGCTGGACTCCCTAAATCACCTTGCTCAATAAGTTCAACCAAGCCAAAACATGGCTGCGTAATAAAATGAATATCATTACTATGGTGTTCGAGAAGCGCTGAAAATTTTGCACTTAATAAAGTGCCTGATGTTGCCAATATGCCAACTATTTTATTTTTTGACATCAGTGAGGCGGGCTTAACTGCTGGCTCCATACCTATAATCGGAAAATGAAAGCGTTCTCTAAGTATCTGAATTGAGGCAGCTGTAGCTGTATTACAAGCTACGACAATGCACTTAATATCTTGTTTATTTAAAAAATCAAAAACAGTGAGGACGCGACGTGTAATTTCTTCGTTTGATTTTTCACCATAAGGTGCAAACTTAGAATCTGCAATATAAATGAGATTCTCATGAAGCAAATGCGCTCTTATACACTTAAGAACTGAAATGCCCCCTACTCCGGAATCAATCACACCAATAGCATTATTTTGAGATGGAGACATGAGTTTAATCTAAAGTTTTATTCAAATCTAAATATAGATGATAGCAAGCTTAATGTACAATAGATTGAAAAGGAAAATCATGGGTTACCGTTTATCAAAAATATTCACCAGGGGTGGAGACAAAGGATCCACAGGCCTCGGCGATGGATCAAGGACTAGTAAATTTAGCGATCGTATCGTAGCCTTAGGTGCGATAGACGAGCTTAATTCAATGATTGGGCTTATGCTTACAGAAAGTCTCCCGCCAAAAATCAATAAAATTTTAACTGTTGTCCAGCATCACCTATTTAACTTAGGTGGCGAAATATCAATGCCAGGACACAAAATTATCCTAAAAAATGATGTTCTTGAATTAGAAGAAATTATCACCTCATACAATAAAGATTTACCTCCCTTGAAAGAATTTATTCTTCCGGGAGGCTCAAGAGCTGCAGCATTTTGTCATATGGCCAGAACAATTTGCAGAAGATCCGAACAAGCTATATTTAAACTCAACGCAAAAGATCCGATTAACGCTTACTCTCTTCAGTTTATTAATAGGCTCTCAGATCTTTTATTTGTGCTTGCGAGAGTTATCAATAAACATAAAAAAGTTAAAGACGTTTTTTGGAAAAAAGATATTAGTTAATACAGATCTTCATTAATGTCATCGACCCCTCTTATACTTAAAGCCTTTTTTAAAAAATTTAAAAAAACTAAAAAATCTAACTTTGAAATCGATTTCAAAAAAATTGATATCAGTCTTATCAGCGTTCATGCAATCAAAACCATAGAAATTCTAGAAGATAACGGTTTTGAAGCTTACCTTGTAGGAGGAGCAGTCAGAGATCTTCTTTTTGGGATTAAGCCAAAGGACTTTGACGTAGTTACAAACGCTACGCCCGATCAAATACATCATTTATTTAGGCGCTCTAGGATGATCGGACGACGTTTCAAATTAGTTCATGTGATATACGGACGAGAAGTTATTGAAGTCTCTACATACCGCTCCCAGCGAAAAGAAATTCCTCAGCCTGATGGTTCTATGATTAGGGATGATAATCATTACGGAACCATAGAAGAAGATGCGATGCGACGCGACTTCACTATTAATGCAATGTTTTATAGTCCAACGAATAATAAGCTTGTTGATTTTCATGAAGGACTAGAAGATCTTAAACATGGGATTATTCGGATGATTGGCGATCCAGAAAAACGCTATCAAGAAGACCCTATTCGTATCTTAAGAGCATTCCGTGTATGTGCAAAACTCAATATGACTCTTCATAACCCTTCAAGAAGTCCTATAAAAAAAATTATCCCTCTACTTCATGACATTCCTCATTCAAGGCTGTTTGATGAAGTTATTAAATTTTTCTTAACAGGTCACGCATTAAACAGCTATAAAGTAATGCAAGATGAAAGTATCTACTCACAGTTTTTCTTATCACCAACATTTAAATCAGAAGAAATTAATCTTTTCATTTCGAATGGCCTTAAAAATACTGACTTAAGAATTAACCAAGACAAGTCATGTAACCCGAGTTTCTTATTTTCATTTTTATTGTGGCATCAAGTTCATTTATTGTGGGACCAATACAAAGTCGAGCTTAAACATTCTATAGCCGGCCTTAACCAAGCGATTGATGAAGTGATCGAAAAACAAATTAAACTTTTCCCTATTCATAAACGCTTCACAATTACTATGAAAGAAATATGGCGATTGCAGCCACGATTTGAAAATCAATCTCCAAAAAAAATATACCGATTATTGCTTCATCCAAGATTCAGGGCTGCTTATGACTTTATGCTATTGCGATGTCAATCTAATCAGCTTGATCAGAGTATCGGCATATGGTGGACAAGTTTTATTGATGCTGGTCACCATGAAAAATCATTAATGGTTAAACAACTTACCCGCAAATAATCAAAGATGGGTACCTTAGCTTACATTGCAATAGGAAGTAATCTTGCAAATCCACTAAATCAAGTTACCTCTGCATTCAATGAAATTGGAAACATGCCCAAAAGCAGACTTATAAAAAAATCAAGTTGCTATAGCAGTTCGCCTCTAGGTTATAAAGACCAACCCGACTTTATAAATGCTGTAGTATCAATTGAAACTGATCTCAGCCCTCATCAGCTCTTAGCGGAACTACAAATGATAGAAATCTCACACGAAAGAGAGCGTCCATTCCCTAACGCGCCTAGAACGCTTGATTTAGATATTCTTCTTTATGGGGACATGAGGCTGGTTGAGCCTAAACTTACGATACCGCATCCAAGAATGCATGAGCGGGCCTTTGTTATTTTCCCCTTACAAGAAATTAATGAAAATATTTCTATTCCCCCTTTCGGAGATATCGCTAAAATAGCCAAAGGATTAGACCCAGAAAATACTAAACGCATAACTCTATGAATATTTTTGATAGATTTCCTTATATCGTAGTTGAAGGGCCTATTGGCTCAGGAAAATCAACGCTAGCAAAAATTTTAGCTGACCGATTTTCAGTCAATTTTTTAAGCGAAAAAGCCGAAAAAAATCCTTTTTTGCCAAAGTTTTATGAAGACATGAAGCGCTATGCTTTATCAACTCAGTTATTTTTTCTTTTTCAAAGAGCGGATCAGATCCAAAAAATTTCACAGATAGATATGTTTAAAGAATCAACGATTGCTGACTTTTTTCTTGAAAAAGATCCTATTTTTGCAAAAATTAATTTAGATCAAGAAGAGTTTAATCTTTACCATCAAATCTTTTCCCACTTGCAATTAAAAGCTCCAAAACCAGATCTCATTATTTATATTCAAACATCGATAGAAACTCTAGAAAAAAGAATTAAAGATAGAAGTATTGATTTTGAGATGGATATTTCAACTGAATATTTAGAAGCGATTGCTGAATCATATAGCCAATTTTTTCATAGCTATGATCACTCACCTGTTTTAATTCTTAACAATGAAAATTTAAATATTCTCAAAGATAAAAATGCAATTGATCTCTTGGTTGAACGAATCATGAACATCAAAAGTAATCGTGAGTTTTTTAATCCTCAGCTTCTATGAACTCAATACCTCTTAAATCTACAGTAAAAAATGGTAAAAAAATTACTATTCTCACTTGCTACGATGCATCTTTTGCAAGGCTCTTAGAGTCAATAGAAGTTGATGCTATTTTAGTGGGAGATTCTCTGGGTATGTTTATTAAGGGCGGTGTGAATACGCATGATGTTTCTCTAAACGATATGATTTATCATACGAGAGCGGTCGCGCAGGGTGCTAAATCTACACTCATTATCAGTGATCTACCTATCCATACTTATGAGACCAATGACCTTGCATACAAAAGTGCCATAGCGCTTATTGAAGCAGGGGCACATATGGTTAAGCTGGAGGGTGGTGCATCATTGGCATCTATCGTTAGCCACTTAAAAACAAAAAATATTAAAGTATGTGGCCATATAGGATATATGCCACAAAGCATTAAAGATATGGATAGCAATGAAATTCAAACTTCATTAGAAAAAACTCTAAAAACTATTGTTGAGGATGCAAAAGCGCTTGAGAAATCTGGGGCCGATATGTTGGTGCTATCTTCTGTCCCTGAGGATGTTGCCAAGAGAATTACGCAAGAAATTTCTATTCCGACGATTGGATTTCATTCGGGCGCGTTATGCGATGGCGAGGTTTTTATTTTGTATGATTTATTAATAAATTCGAATACATCTCATGATCTTTATTTAAACAAAACATCCGCACCAAGTAAAAATAGCGACGTCAAAAACCTTCTTTTGCAGTTCATGAAAAATCATTCTTAAAGTATGGATGTCATTCATACTCAAAACCAATTAATTCAAACATTAAAGGGATTAACACATATTGCTTTTGTGCCTACCATGGGGAATCTCCATGAAGGCCACATTAAACTCATTCAAGAAGCATCAAAAGTTTCAAGAAATATTGTAGTTAGCATTTTTATTAATCCACTTCAATTTAACTCAAAAGAAGACTTTAAAAATTATCCGCGGACATTAAAAGAAGACTTATCTATACTTAAAGAATTGGACATACCTTTCGTATTTGCTCCATCCGAAAAAGATATTCTTGATTCATTAGAAACAATTGAAATTAAGCTCCCTGGCATTGCAAACGATTTGTGTGGAAAATTTAGACCAGGGCATTTTAATGGCGTCGCCACTATTGTCTGTAAATTATTTAATCTTATTCAGCCCGACATAGCTTTTTTTGGAAAAAAGGATTTTCAACAACTTTTTTTGATTAAAGCATTGGTAAAACAGCTTAACTATCCTATTGAAATTGTTGGAATCGATACAGTTCGAGATCATGACGGCCTAGCAAAAAGCTCAAGAAATAATTTACTTTCCCAGGAAGATAGAAAAAAAGCCCCTCAATTATTTGAGCAATTGAATACTATGAAGGAAAAGGTGATACAAAAAACTTCTTCATTTAAAGAAATTGAAGCGCACGCATTGAGCGTATTAAATACTTCTGGATGGTCAGTCGATTATCTATCGATTCGCTCAGCTCAATCACTTGAAAATCCAGTTCATGATGAAAATCAGATAGTTATTTTAGGAGCCGCCACCCTAGGGTCTGTTCGCCTCATTGATAATATTGAATTTTGCATCCAGGATTGAACTGGCTATAATAGAACATCCTATATACCTGGTTTTGTAGTCCAAATATATGCAAAGAATCATGCTCAAATCTAAACTTCATCGCGTTCAAGTTACGCACTCAGAACTTGAATATGAGGGCTCATGTGCGATTGATGAAACATTGCTTGAGGCAGCTCAAATTAGAGAATACGAGCAAATTGCTATCTACAATATTACGAACGGTGAACGTTTTACAACTTATGCTATTAGGGCACAAAGAAATTCAGGTGTTATTTCGATTAATGGAGCAGCAGCGCACAAAGCTAACCCTGGTGACCTTATTATTATTGCAACCTATGCAAATTACTCTGAGCTAGAGCTAGAAAAATACAAACCAGCGCTTATTTACGTTAACGAAAAAAACCAGATTATTGCAAAAAAAGATTTTATTCAGATTCAGGCTGCTTAATCAGCAATGACCTTGAATGATATTAAAAAAGCGGTAGTTGAGGCGCTTGAAGATATTAAAGCGTTTGATATTGAAGTGATTGATGTAAGAAAAATTACTACGGTTACAAGCTTTATGGTGGTCGCAAGTGCCAACTCAACGAGACAAACAAAAGCTCTCGCTCACAATGTTTGCGAAAAAATGAAGTCGCTTAATATTCATATTAATGGGGTTGAGGGTGAAAAAGAAGGTGAATGGGTTCTAGTGGATGTGGATGATGTCATTGTGCATATCATGCTCCCTACTACGCGGGCCTATTATAATCTTGAGCAGTTGTGGATAGAGTCGCCAAAAAAATCTCCAAAAAAAATTAATTCGCTGCATTGAAAATTAAAATCATCTCAATTGGTAATAAAATGCCAGGCTGGATTAACGAAGCTTTTGACGGATACATTTCAAAGCTCAATCACGATTTTTCTCCTCAGCTCGTAGAAATCAAACCAGAAAAAAAATTTGACTCCATAGAGCAAAAAAAAATGAGTGAGGCTGAAAAAATTTTATCTCATCTCGACAAAGAATTTTTAATTGTGCTTGATGAAAAGGGAGCCCAGTTTACATCGCAAGAGCTGGCTCAAAAATTAAATCATTGGTCAGAACATTTCAAACATATTGCCTTTGTGATTGGGGGTGCTGATGGCATACATGATGACGTTCTTCAAAAAGCCAATCTTACATGGAGCCTATCAAAATCAACATTCCCCCACGCTCTTGTAAGGGTCTTAGTGGCAGAGCAGTTATATCGAGCCCACTCAATTTTAGAAAATCATCCTTATCATCGTGAATAAAAAATATAACAATTCACTTGTTTGGTTTAGAAGAGATTTGCGTGATTATGATCATGCTGCTCTTTCTCATGCGCTTCAAGAGTCTAAACAAGTTTTTTGTATTTTTATTTTTGATAAAGAAATTTTAGATGCGTTAAAAAATAAAGAAGATAGGCGTGTCGAATTTATTTGGGAAAGCATTAAAGAACTTAAAGAAAGTTTTATCCAAAAAAAATCTGATTTAATTGTGATGCATAGCTTGGCTTCTGATGCAATTTCTCGTGTCATTGATCAATTTAAGATTGAAGCAATTTATACCAACAAAGATTATGAACCTCAAGCTATCAAACGAGATGAAGAAATAAAAAATATAGCGATTAAAAAAAATGTCGTATTTTATGGCTTTAAAGATCAGGTAATTTTTGAACAAGATGAGATTCTAACTGCGCTCGATAAGCCGTATACTGTTTTTACGCCTTACAAAAATAATTATTTAAAAAAACTTACTCAAACTACGATACCTCGCTTCGACATTGAGCCGTTTATCGAAAATCTTGCTCAATTTAAATCCGATCCACTATTGAGCCTCGAGGACATGGGATTTAAAAAAACCAATCTTCATCAAATAAAAATTCATACCGGTATGACGGGGGGAAAATTACTCGCCGAGGATTTTAAAGAGAGAATAGCGCTCTACAAAAAAACACGTGATTTTCCAGCGGTTAAGGGTGTCTCGTACCTTTCTGTCCACTTACGATTTGGCACGCTCTCGATAAGACAGCTTGTTCGGCTAACTCAAGAGTCTTTTAGCGAAGGCGCTGAAACATGGCTTAATGAATTGATTTGGCGTGAATTTTATTTTCAAATTCTATTTCATCGTCCAGACGTAGCGCTTGGTAGAGCTTTCAAAAAAGATTATGAATCGATCGCTTTTGAAAATAACGCTGAATATTTCAAAGCATGGACAGAAGGCCAAACTGGATTTCCTATTGTAGACGCTGCGATGAGGCAACTTAACCAAACAGGCTTTATGCATAATCGACTTAGAATGATTGCCGCTTCTTTTTTAGTCAAAGATCTTCTTGTTGATTGGCGATGGGGCGAAGCCTATTTTGCGGAAAAGCTTATTGATTTTGACTTAAGTGCTAATAACGGCGGTTGGCAATGGGCAGCCTCTACAGGTTGTGATGCTCAACCATGGTTTAGGATTTTTAACCCAATTACGCAGTCCTTAAGATTCGATCCTCAAGGTAAATTTATTAAAAAATATATCCCTGAGCTTGATCATTGCAGTGATGATGAGATTCACGCTCCATGGCTTAGTCAAAACGCTGATAAAATCAGCTACCCAAAGCCTATCATTGACCATGCCTCCCAAAGAGTTAAAGCGCTGGCCCTCTATAAATCTGCCAAAAACTAGGCTGTTGTTTTTATGCTACGCCAATAGCCTCTAGGCTTTAATTTTCAATAAGTTATAGACAAAAAAACAACATTAATAGATAATTTGTCTAACATTAATGCGCCTTTTAGACATGACAAAATATATCAGCAAATTCCTCGTTGCAATCTTAGTTACTTTCGTCATGTTTGGTTGTGCTTCACAACAAAACAAAGACCCTCTCGAAGGCCTTAATCGTACAGTTTACAAATTTAATGATGTCGTTGACAAAGTGGCATTAAAACCTGTGGCTCAGGGCTACCAAGCAATTACGCCCACCCCTGTCCAAACAGGCGTGAGTAACTTCTTTAAAAATATCTTTGATGTCGTAACACTCGTAAACGAATTGTTCCAATTCAAATTCAAGCAAGCTGCTAACACAACGGGTCGAGTAGCCTTAAATACAACCGTGGGTGTGCTTGGCCTATTTGATGTACATTCAAAAATAGGTGGCGCTCGTACAAAAGAAGATTTTGGTCAAACGCTTGGTTACTATGGTTTTGATAGTGGGGCATATTTAGTTTTGCCTTTCTTTGGTCCATCAAGCACCAGAGACGGCATTGGGTTGGCAACTGACGCATTCTTCTTTAATCCAATTGGGTATATCAATGATGACCCTGCAAGATGGGCTTTAATTGGAGCAGCTATAATTGATAAACGCGCCCAACTTATGGATGACATCGATATTCGAGATAAATCATTTGATCCTTATGCCTATATGCGAGATAGCTATATGCAAAACAGAGAAAACTTAGTTAAAGATGGCGTAGAAGATCCAAGTGGCGTTAAACCTTACACCATGCCTCTTGGCAACTAGTTAGCCTTTTATCAACTAGAAGCAATACTCATTGATTCTAGTAAGATCGAACCCGTATGTTTCGATCCGTTTCTGTAAACATCATTTCCAATAGCTAAAATCTGTTTCAACATATCTCTCATATTGCCTGCAATCGTAATTTCTTCAACGGGATAAGCAATCACCCCATCTTCAACCCAAAACCCTGCAGCACCTCTAGAGTAATCACCTGTGACCATATTGATGCCGTGACCCAGTAGCTCTGTTACAAACAGACCTTTATGCATTTGTTTAATAAGATCTTTTAGGTTTTGATTGCCCGTCTTCACAATGAGATTATGCGCACCACCAGCATTACCTGTTGATTGCATGCCAAGCTTTCTGGCGGTGTATGAAGATAGAAGGTATCCATTGATAGTACCTTGATCAACTAACAGTCTTGAATTTGTCGCTACCCCTTCATCATCAAACATAGAACTTGCATCTCCACGCAAAAGGAAAGGGTCTTCTTCAATCGTTAATTGATCGCTTGCTACTTTTTCGCCGAGCGAGTTTAGAAGAAATGAAGATTGGCGATATAAATTACCGCCAGAGATGGCTGAGATAAGAGATGAGATTAGCCCTGTCGCTATCGGCGCTTCAAAAATAACTGGCGCATGGCATGTCTGAATTTTTTTAGCGCCTAGTCGAGAGAGTGTTCGTGTACCTGCTAATTTTCCTACCGATTCAACTGACTCTAAATCTTCAACATGTCTTGCTGACGAATACCAATAATCTCTTTGCATCATCGACTTTTCTTCTGCAATCACAGAGCAGCCAATCGAATGTCTCGATGTAGGATAGCCTCCCATAAAACCATGGCTATTAGAATAAATAAAAATACCCTCGGAAGATGAGATGCTAGCTCCTTCGGAATTTGTAATTTTTTGACTTATACCAAGCGCTGAAGCCTCACATGTTTTCGCAAGGTCAATCATATGGTCAATAGAGATGTCCCATGCATTATACAAATCAAGATCTTGCATGTTCGTCGCCATCAGATTTTTATCAGCTAAATCAAAAAAAGGATCGGGCGCTGTATAGCGCGCAATATTAAAAGCAGCCTCTACGGTATCTTCAATACTTTGCATGGATAGATCAGATGAGCTTGAACTGCCCTTCCGCTGGCCATTATAAAGGGTGACAGAAAATCCTTTATCTCTATTGATTTCAAGTGTTTCAAGCTCACCTAAACGTACAGAAACATTTTTACCTGTACCATAACTTAGCTCAACTTCAGATGCGGTAGCACCTATACTCTTTGCATAATGCAATGTGTGATCAGCAATTTTTTTTAATTGTTCTAAATCAAATTGATTTTTTTTCATGTCTCTATAGGTAGGAAAGTAAACCCTGTTATCATAACTTAGAAATAGTCACTCTATTAAGTCACTTACATTCATATGGCAAAAGATAAAGATTTCGAAAATAATACCGTCAGCAGGACGCAGCTTAAACTTGAAGCTGAAAAACTTCAATCACTTGGATTGAAATTATGTAATTTATCAGTATCCAAATTAAAGGCTTTGAATTTACCACCCGATTTATTCGAAGCAATTATAGCCATGCAAAAAATTACGAGTAATGGCGCCAAAAGGCGTCAGAGTCAATATATTGGCAAGCTCATGAGAAATTTCGATGCTACTGAATTAAATACGATTATGACTTTTTGGGATCAGCAAGAAATTAAAGAAAAACAACATTTTCACAATGTAGAATTGTGGCGGAAAAAATTAGTTGAAGATCCTGGAAGTGTTAATGATTTCTTAATTAAGTTTCCTACGGAAGAAAAATTAATTTTATTAAACACAATCAAAGAAGCAGTTGAAGAAAAGACTAAGGATAAAGCGCCTAAATATAGTCGAGAATTATTTAAGCTTATTAAAAAAATTATAGAGAAATAAAATTATCTACGGTTAAGTTCAGTAACTACAACCTTTTCCTCATTGTCTCTTGCATATTTAATTTTCACTTTATTGCCTTGCTGTTTGAATACTGATTTAGCGAACTCTTCAGGCGACTCAGTATTAACATCATTTAGTACAAGTATCACATCGCCTTTTTGAATGCCTGATTTAAAAGCGGGTGAATCTTTAATCACTGCAATGACTTTCAAGCCCGCCTCTTCCTTCTTCTCTTTGGTGTCTGAGTTTTTCTTAATTAACTTAATGACATGCAATCCTAAGATTGGCTGAGGGAGCTTGGCCCAATAGGTTGCATAAAAGTCAAACTTACTATTTTTATCTTGTAAGTCCGCTTCACTCACCTCAATCACACTATTTTTTTCACTCTTGCTGCTTTTTTTCATTTCAGCATGAATCTGCCTTAAGCGCTCTGTTCGGGTCATTTCATTAATTTTACGATCGTAGACTAAAACCACGTCTGCTTCGATCGATTGGGCATGTTTAAGCGCTTGGTTAGGTTCCGTAAAAGGCCCCTGAAATGCAGAGGTTCCCATAAGGTCATAGCCATCTTCTAACATTCTAATATTATCTTTTTCTTTATTCATGCCAGCATAAATTTTTGTATCAGGCTTTTTTTGCAACGAATGAAGACTGTCATTACTTTGCGTAAGATAATTTACTTGAAATAGATTGGTCTCTTCAGCAAATGCCAGAGTGCTTAATAAATTGAGGATGACAAAAATAAGTTTAAATTGCATAGAATTCCCTTAAAGCGATAATGTTATGATCGAACTTTCACTAATTATGACCCATCATGAAAAATAAGTTCACTAAAATTGGACTCATTTCAATTAGCGATCGAGCTTCAAAAGGCGAATA
>SXGR01202900.1_pt1 | contig 14036 bp, 14 predicted proteins | sample 3174711 | NCBI WGS metagenome assembly SXGR01 (sample SAMN11356860, study PRJNA531348) | freshwater metagenome | isolation source: freshwater sample F1-60 | place: China: Fuxian Lake, Yuxi | collected 2017-12-25
GTAGCCCAGGGCAAGGCGCTCCTCAAGCCACATTCCAACCAGAATGCCGCCTGAGTACCCGCTAGAATACGCCAGCACATTCCCCGCAGTCCGCCAACCGAAACGCTGGCGAGTCCCCCCGCCGTTCGAACTCGTCCACGTACAACAGCGCTGCCGTGCACCGCGCCGCCACCTCTACAGAAGCGCAGCTTTGACCAACACGAAGGTTACCCATCTCCGCGCGCAATGGGTCCAATGCCCTCATTCCTTCACGGGAATGAAGTCGCTCGTACATGTCGTCGGGAACCACCTCGGCGACCCAACGGCCGATCGCCTCGCGGATCGCTCCCGCACGAGCGGGTTCAAGCTTTTCCAGGGCAAATTCGCGAATCGGCACCAGCAGCTCGAAGCGGCCGCCCGCACCGCCGATCACCCAACTGTGCTCGAGCAACTCCTCCAACAGCGCTTCCGGCTCCGGCAGAGCGCTCACCTTTTCCAGCGCCTCCAACGGAAATCCGCCCGAAAACACGGAAAGCTCCAGTAGACAACCCTGCGCATGCTCCGACAACAGCTCCCAAGACCCCTCGAGCGCTTGCCGCAAGCTGTGGTGCCTTTCGGGCCGATCGGTCGATTGGGAAGAAAGTAGTTCTCGACCGCTCTCTAGGCGCTCCAACAGTTGCGCCGGTGACAACAATCGGGCGCGAGCCGCCGCCAGTTCGAGCGCCAACGGAATCCCCGATAAACGCCGAACCAATGCTCCAAGATGGGCATCACCTTCGCCCCAATTCGCGACTCGCCGTTGCGCTCGTTCCAGCAGCAACCGGGTGGCATCCTCCGGGGCTAGAGGCTCCACCGAAAACAGAATTTCCTCCCGCAAACCGAGCGCCACCCGCGATGTCAGGATCAGCCTCAAATCGGGCGCCGCGTCCAACCATCGGCGCAATACCGGCGTAATGTCCAGCACCAGCTGTTCCAGGTTGTCGATCGCCAGCCCAAACGAACCGCGAGACGCCAATACGGCGCCAATTTCGTCGACCCCGGGCGCACCCAGCAGCCCCAGCGAACGGCTCACACGGTTTACCGCTCCTTGAACCTCGCTTTCCTCCGAAAGGTCGACCCACGCAACGGGTTCACCGCGAATGAACTCTGTGGCGAGCGTCGTTTTGCCGATTCCACCGATGCCGATCAGCGTGACCACCCTGGAACGAGCACTCGCTTGTTTCAGCTGGACTAAAGCTCCTTCACGGCCAATCAACTCCACGCGGCGCGCGGGCGGAACCGAGGTGCCCGCTACCGGGAAAAACTGATAGCCCGCCCCCGGCATCGTACGAATGTGCTCCGGTGCACTGGGTTCTCGCTCGATCTGCGCGCGGAGGCGATGCAGGGTCACCTCCAGCGTGCGCGAATACACCTTGGCGGAATACCCCCACACCTTTTCGAGGAGTTCTTCCCTAGAAATGGCGCGGTCCTGGTGCTCCACCAGGAACAGCAACACCGCCGCCTCTTTCGGCGTCAGCGACCCCGCCGTGCCGTCCTCACGCAGCAGGCGACGCGTGCTACTCTCGAACACGCCCGATGAAAGCGGAATGCGACCATTCATGAGCCGACTGTACCACGGGCGGGCAGCCACCGACTGCCGATTCGAGCGGGAAGGTCGTCTGCTCGAAAAAATCGAAGTTCTACGCTAGTTCGCGCTGAGGTCATCACCGGCGTGACCTGGGTCCGATGCAGGATCCCCCCGTCAAACAGCAGCACATCCCCGGGCTCCATCCGAGGGCATCCGCATTCGCCGGGCCACTCCCGTAGGGGATCGCGCAGACCGTTCACCGAAAAGAGTCGCCCAAATCGGTGAATCCGCACCTCCAGGCCCGGCGCATTCCCGCCGCACGGCTCCAGTGGGATCCAGCAGGTGATCATCCTGAGCAACGCCGTAGACGGTGGTTCTTCCTGAACATTGGCGAACGGAAACCCCAAAGCGCCATCCTGATGCCAACCATGCGCGTGATGGAACGGCGGGGCCAACCGCGCCGGAAACTGGCGTCGGATCCAAGCGTGGTCCAGTGCCACCTGAACCGCGCCTCCCAACGAGGTTTCCACCGCGTCCAACACGCCTGAGGTCGCCAAGTGGCCGCGCACCTGCTCCACCGAGGGATCGATCACCTCCAACGCCAAAGAGGACGCTGTGGCCACGTAGCGGGCGCCTGGGGGCAGCCGTGACTGCCACGCCGCTCCCAGGTGGCGCGCCTGTTCCACGGGCTCCAAAAGGGCCACAGCGCGTTCGCGGAGGCCCTCCAAAGCGGGCACGGCGGAGCGCCAAAGCGCCACCCCGACCGCGTTCACCGCAGTCGAGGCTTGTTCTGCGCTTGAAACCTCCGGGATCAGTCCCGTCGGCCCCGACGAACCACCAAGAACATCGGGCCCAGAATCCAGGCCCAGGCGGGGTTTAGTGGAACCGACGAACATCCGAAAGCGCCGGTGCCTTGGTAGGTGCCCGCGCCCAGATCCACGATGGCGCTCACGTCCGGATCGAGAAAGTCGGGAATTCCGTCCTCGTCTTCATCAACGGTGCCCTCTTCGGTGTCCGGAATATCGTCCCCATCGGAATCGGTATCCGTCCAGTTTGGAAGCCCATCGTCATCGACGTCCGTATCGTCAGTGTTTTCCTCGGTGGTGGGAATGCCGTCGTCGTCGTCGTCCGTGTCCAGGTAGTCTGGCGTGCCGTCGTCGTCGGTGTCGTCATCCTCTGAAGTATCGTTCCCGTCGTAGTTTTCGCTGGCGGTAGGAATCGAATCGCCGTCGTCGTCCGTGTCCAGGTAGTCCGGGATGTCGTCCCCATCGCTGTCATCGTTGGAGGAATCGCCATCCTCGTCGATGTCCTCGTCCGCCGTGGGAACCGAATCCCCGTCATCGTCGGTATCCAGGTAGTTCGGAATGTCATCGCCATCCGAATCGTCGTTGTTCGGATCGCCATTTTGGTCAAGATCTTCGTCGAACGTCGACACCGAATCGCCGTCGTCGTCCGTGTCCAGGTAGTTTGGAACGTCATCCCCGTCCGAGTCATCGTTGGTCGGATCCAGGTCTTCATCGAGGTCTTCGTCGGCCGTGGCGAGCTGATCCCCGTCGTCGTCCGTGTCCAGGTAGTTTGGAACGTCATCGCCATCGGTGTCGTCGTTGGTCGGGTCCTCGTCCGCGTCGATGTCTTCGTCGACCGTCGATACCCCGTCGCCGTCGTCGTCCGTATCTAAGTAGTTCGGAGCGTCATCTCCATCCGAATCGTCGTTGGTCGGGTCCTCGTCTGCATCGACATCTTCGTCGAACGTCGACACCCCGTCGCCATCGTCGTCGGTATCGAGGTAATTCGGCGTGTCATCCCCATCGGAATCGTCATTTTCGGGGTGTTCGTCGAGGTCGATGTCTTCGTCGAGGGTTGGAACCAAGTCACCGTCGTCATCGGTATCTAAGTAGTTTGGAACGTCGTCCCCATCTGAGTCGTCGTCGGTAACATTGTCGTTCGAGTCTACATCTTCGTCGATCGTTGCTACAAGATCACCGTCGTCGTCCACATCCAAATAATCCGGAGTTTCATCCCCATCGGAATCGTCGTCTGCCGAGGTTCCTCCGTTGTAGTTTTCGTCCACGCTTGCGAGCGAATCGCCGTCATCGTCCGTGTCGAGGTAGTCGGGGGTTTCGTCCCCATCGCTGTCATCGTTAGCTGGCGTTCCACCGTTGTAGTTTTCATTGGCCGTTGGAATGGAGTCGTCGTCATCGTCCACATCCAGGTAGTCCGCCTTGTCATCGCCATCCGTATCGTCGTCTTCCGGTGTTCCACCGTTGTAATTTTCATCCTTCGTATTTATTCCGTCGCCGTCATCATCCACGTCCAAATAGTCGGGAACGCCATCCGCATCGGTGTGATCGTCGGTCGGATCGCCACCATTGTAGTTTTCCGTCGCCGTAGGAACCGTGTCTCCGTCATCGTCGGCGTCCATGGCGTTGATCAGGCCGTCGTTGTCGGTATTCAGCGGGGAGCCGACATTAGGCACCTCAGTGCCGTCCTTGACCCCATCGTCGTCCGAATCGGAATCGAGCGCATCGGTCGGCAAAATGATGGCTTCGTCGTAGTCATTCAACCCATCGTTGTCCGTGTCCGCGAGGATGGGGCTGGTGCCGTACTCGCAGTTTTCTTCGACGTCCGTCAGGCCATCGCTGTCCGTATCGAGGTTTTCATCGAACACCTCCAAGGCAAATGGCTGGCCTACGTCCTCATAAATCCACGTGTAGGTATCCAACCAAGCATCGTTGCCTTTGGAACTGCTGTCAAAGTCGCCCCAGGCACGTGCGCTGGTGTTCGGAATCGCAGCCGAGGCGTACAAACCAGAGAAAACGCCATTGGGGCCAGACGTCTCGAAAGAGTCCTGGTTGTTTGGCATGTCTTCCGTTTCGTTGGCCTGGACGGGGCTGTCGTTCCAAAACATCGGAAGCCCGACGCGGGTGGGAGAGACCGCCTGGTCCAATTGGAACAGCCGAAAGCCCTCATAGGACGTCTCGATGTCGTGGCCAACGTAGTGGAATTCACCGACGGTGAGGATCACCTCGCACTGGTAGGTGTCGATGCCAACGGGGCTCCCCTCGTTGTCTGTCCCGTCCCAAACGACCGTGTTCACACCCACCGCGGCATTTCCGATCAAGTGCAGATCGTCGTTCGCCGTAAAGTCGAACACATCGTCATCGTTGAGATCGCACACGATGTGGTAGGTGCCGATGACGTCCGAGACGAAGGTAAACTCACCTCCAGGCTGCTCTTCGCACACCAAGGACTCATAGTCTTCGAAGCTCACCGACGGCTGAAGGGCCTCGTAGGAAGCCTCTTCTGGTGGCCGGAGGTAGATTTGGTGAATCCCCTCGGGCGCATCCGCAACGTCCGCATCTTCCAACGATTGGCCATGTCCGCCGGGAATCCCGATATCGTTGGCGATCACGCGATACGCATTTCCCGAAAGCCCATCGGTGAGCATCTCGACCACGCCATTGTTGTCGCCGGTGCCATCGGGAACGCGGACGTAGAAACTCCCCGAAGCCGAAGCAGCGGAGCCGAACGATTCGGTGTAAAAGTGCCAGTCATAACTCCACAACCGCCCAACACCCGTGGGGCCGTTCACCACGGTGACCGTCCAAGTGGTCAACGGACCGCTCATGCTGGCCAAGTCGGTGCCCGGGGTGTTGTCCTCGTCCACAATCTCCAGGCGATAAGCGCCGTTGGTGTGGTTGACGTTGCCGCCCGGGTCGAGGTCCAGCGTCTGGCCGCTGGTCAGCGTGGCCAAAAATGCACCATTGGGGGCGTACACATCGATCGAATGGCTGTCGCCGCCGTCAGCGCCGCTCCATTGGATGTTTTCCGTCGCCACGTCCAAGATGTCGACGTACATCACCGTGTCGATCACCAACGGCTGGTTGCTTCCAATGTCCTGGTAGCCGTCCGCAAACGCCAACCATGGCCGAGTCATGCCGAGAATCACGGCGGAGGTAACAAGCGATTTGCGGACCATGAACATTCGAAGCTCCCAAAGATGGACAGGTTGCGTGCGGCCGTGCAACATCGCGGAAGCGTACGCCGCACACTGCCGCGGCGCCAGCTGAGGACGGCATGGCAACGTGGTTGTGGGTCTTCTGGCTAGGTTGTGGCGCACCTGAGACGACACCGCCGCCCCCGACCTTGCATACCGTGATGCGCGGCGAAACCCTGGCCGTGATCGCGAAACAGTATCAGGTGGATATCGACGAATTGGTCGAATGGAACCACCTCGCTTCACCCGATCGCATCGAAGTCGGGCAGGAGTTAATTGTCGGAAACGGAGAAAAACCAAGGTTAAACAAACAAAAACCGAAGAAGAAATCAAAAAGACATCGTGTGAAAACCGCCGAAGTATCGGTAGAAGCCGCGCCTTCGGGGACCTGGCCAAAATTAAAAAAACCTGCGGTCCAAGCCTGTCTCGGCGGTCCGAAGGAGATCTCCGCCGACGAAGGGATGGCTGCGTCGGAGGGGTTGTCCGAAGATCAGGTACGAACCTCCATGTCGACGTTTCTGGATCAGACCGTCCGGTGCCTATCGGACGGGGTCACGCCGCAAGGCACCTTGCTCCTCGAGATCACCGTAGGGTGCAACGGCACGGTGTCCGGCGTCACCATTGAAGATCTCGGAGAGTTTCCACCGGATGTCGGATCCTGTATCGCCGACGTTCTCGCCTATGCGCCCTTTCCCGCCCACGATCAGCCGGACGGCTACGTGTTCGGGTTCCCGTTGCACTTTTCCTATTGAATAAAATGGAACCCTCACCGTTTTGAGCGGTCTAAGGCGCCCAGCACCCAGCAAGTGAGAAATGGCATGGAGTTTCCGTCCGCAGCGGCAATGGTCAGAGCAAGCGTCTTGGCCGCAGGAGTCTCGGTCGCCATGGCCGCACACGCCGAGCCCGCACCGTCCCCCGCGCCCATCCGCAGCGAACTTTCCCGGGAACCCGCCACCATTCACCTGACGACCACCGGTGGCGGTAAAGACATCGAAAAGGCCATCTTTCAGGCAAAACTCGCAGCGACTCAGCTGCTCCTCGAACACCTTGCGGCGGAAGCTGAAGTTCCGATGGAGCAGGCCGATCCCGAGCAACTGCAGGCCAACGGGCTCATGCTGCAGGTCGCCGCGAGCTCGAGCCAACTCGTCGACGGCCACACCAGCGTCACCGTCCGCTGGACCATCGAAACCAAGGCGTGGGACGACCTCATTAAGAAGCATCGACAAAGGGTCGTATTCGGCGCATATGCCTTCGCCCCCAGCCTCCACTCGGGCGTGAGGGTGGTCCGCACATCGGAGGCCGTTTTTCAACCTGGCGATCGCGTGATTGCCATGGATGGTACTCCGCTTCGTAGTCTGGATGAGCTACAGACGCTCGTAAACGGGCCGACCACCCTTTATCACTCCTTCACCGTGGAAAGAGGCGGGGACACCGTAGAAATATACCCAACCATCCCCCTTATCGACCCAAATCCCCCACCGGATGCGCCCACCTGTGGCGCCTGCTGCCACGGCCAATGCGACAAAGATCGAGACTACCCATGGTAGGACTACCGAGAGTTCCGCTGTTTGTGCGCGTGTCCGTCCTGGCCGCGGGGATCTCCGTGGCGGAGGCGGCAAAAGCGGAGCCTCCCGCCGACACGGAACAACCTGCGCCCCGGTTCACCAAGGGAACGGTCGTGTCGGTGACCGCTGAAGGCGAGGGATACACGGTCGACGAAGCGACCCAACAAGCCAAAATCGCGGCAATGACGGTGTTGCTTCAACGGTTCTCGGCTGAAGTGGGCGGCCCACCCGACCCGGCCACTGCGGAAACGTTGCTTGCCGCCGCCCCCAACTGGCTCGATCTGAAGGAAACCTGGGGTTTAACGACCATCAAGAACGACAAGACCCTCGTCTCCGTCCGATGGGAGATCTATGCCCATGCCTGGGACGACCTCGTACGAAAACACCAAAAAAAGAAATCCTTTGGACCCATCACCTTGGCCGAAAGCCTGGCGGGAGGGACCCGCGTCGTCGCCACCGTGGACACCGCATTCGCCATCGGAGACCGCATTCTGGCCATCGACGATCGTGTCGTCGGAAGTCTCGCCCAGGTTCCCCGAGAAAAAAAGAACATCGGGCATCGCCTCACTGTGGAACGTTCCGGAATGCGATTTGAAGTTGGCACTGGCGGACCAATCCCCCGCCCCTCCGACGACCTCCTCCGGCGGGCGCCGACCTGTGGCGCGTGTTGCCACGGCCAATGCGACCGCGACCCGGCATACCCATGGTAGATCTTCCCTCGGAATCCCGCCTCGCGCTGGACTGGGAGCTGTGGGTGGTGGAGCACCTCCTGTTCACCGGCAAACGCGATGATTTAGTAAGGGTACTTGTCGAGCAGGGAGTCCCTTTCGAAGACGCCAAACAACAGGTGAAAACGATAGAAGAGTCTCCAGGTTTTGCACGCCTGCGAGCCCGAGTTGGAGAGGGCCGGCTCGCCCGCCAACTCCAGTCCCTGCAGGCAAAACTCGCCCCGGACCGCTCAGTCCGCAAATACGACACCATCAGCAAAGAGGACCTGCTTCGGGACCATTGGATGGCCTCCAGACCGGCGTTGCTTCCAGAGGTCGCTCGGTCGCTCCGCGCGGTACAGACCTGGTCCATGACCACGCTCGCTCGCCGGTTTACCAATGCCACCGTCGAAGTGAATGTCAAACGCCTGGAAGCAGAGCGCTCCGCCGACGTCGAAAAAGTGTCGCAAACGATGCCGTTTCCCGAGTACGTCGCGCTGTGCCAATCACAGGAGACGGACGCCTACTACATCGTCTCTCGAAATGGACTGTTGAACCGACCAGAATTTCGCTCCCTTTGGGATGACTTCACACCTTTGCCCGACTTTCTCACTCCCCTCGAGCCTCCCTTGGGGGTTTCGCTGTGGATGGGGCCGGCCGGCACCCGAACGCGCGCCCATTTCGATCCGCACAATGTGTTGTTGGTCCAGGTGGAAGGCCGGAAGCAGGTCCGATTGGCCCCGCGGTTGGCGGCACACCAACACGACCTGGTGGACGGGTACTATCTCAAAGGTGAGATCCAGGCGGTCTTTGGAAGTGCTGTTCAAACGGTGATACTCGAAGCAGGTCAAGCGCTGTTCATGCCCGTGGGCTGGTTTCACGAAATCACAGCCGTCGATCCATCGATCACACTTTCCTTCCTGAACTTTGAATGGCCGAACCACTTTCACTGGCTGGGGCCACCCGGTTCGGATGACCCTAGATAGTAAAGTGATTTACCATCCCGCTCCATGGCGGGTGGTTACGGCGTTGTCGAGGGTTCAGGCGTCGGCTCACCGACGGCCGCCTGAGCGTCCCTGAGCGCCAAACCGTACTCCTCTAAATTTAAGGCGTAAGGATTCTGCGCCGACACCGCCTCCGCTTTCAAATATTCAATGCGTGCTTCCACGGCCTCCCGTTTTGCATGGAGATCCGCAAGTTTCTGTTCGGCCGCTGCCATTTCGGGAGTGGTTCCCGAGGCTGCTTCCTTCAATTTAGCAGCCTCAAGCTTCTCCTGTTCTAAGGCAGCTTTAGCGGCTTCCACACTCTGCGCCGTCGCCTCCTTGGTCTCGGAAATCGCTTCCTTCTGCGCGGCAACGCCCGCTTTGGCGTCCTTGACGCCCTGCTTCGCCGTGTCCACGGCGCGTTTCGCCGCCTTCTCTGCTTGCTTCGCCTGCTTGAGAGCCGCTTTCTTGGTGGCCACGTCCTTCTTGGCACCCGCGACATCGCCACCACCGATCTTGGCGCCCTTCAAATTGATCTTCGCCGCCTTAAGAGCAGTCTTCGCAGTGTCGACATCGGTTTTAGCAGCAGACAGCTTGGCTTTCGCTGTGTCCACCTCCATTTTCGCTGTCGCCACGGCGTCCTTGGCGGCGAGTAACTTGCTTTTTTCTGCTTCGACGGCCGCTTTCGCATCAGACTTAGCGTCCTTTGCCGAAGCTTTGGCGTCTTTTACTTCGCCTTTCTGTTCGCCCAAGCGATCTTTGGCCGCGTCTCGCTGGGCTTTGGCGGCCTCCAACTCCCCTTCGGCCACGCGAATTTCGCCGTCGATCCCCGCCAGCGCCGCCAGGTCGTCGCTCCACGCCGTTGCAGCCGTCGCCGGCAGCGCCTTCACCAGCTCCTCGGGAACCCGAGGTCCGGCCAGCGCGAGTCCGGGTAGCAACACCAACATCCAAAGCGATCGACGAAACATATGCCCTCCAACCCCGTCATTGTAAACACCCCGGATCAAAAGGCCAACGGAGGACGGTGGTACACTGCCCCTCGGAGGAGGCATGCGCACCGAATGGTTGCTTGGGCTGTCGGCCTGTGCTGGCGGTTTAACGCCGGATGTGGCGGATACACAAGCGGAGACCGACGTCGCGATAGACACCGATCTGCCCGTGGACAGCGAACCCGTCGAACCGGAACTCCAGCTTGGAGAGGGAAGCTTCCAACTGAATGTGGACCCGGTCGTGCCGCTTGCCGTCAACTGCGTTCAGATCCCCGAGCAGCCCTTTCGTCAGGTCGGAGAACGCCAAGGCACACTTCCTGAGTGGAGCTTTACCCTTTCATTTGACGGCGGCGCTCCTATGGGGGAGGCCACGTACCCCGTCGGGAACGGCGTCGTCGGCGAGCTGATCGAATATGCCGAGGGGATCACTCCCACGCGGACGTTCACCCTGACGTCCGGAGCGGTTTCCACCTTGAGAACCACCGATGGCGTCGGCAGCGAGGTCACCGGCACCGTCCAAGATGTCGACTCCCGCGAAACGTTCGAGCTTCAAGCGGCAATGGCCTGCGCCTGGACGGACTAGAGCGCGCTACGCTTCGTCGATCGGGCTTTCTACCTGCTGGATCGCATCGACCGGAGACAGATTTCCGAACGAAATTCCCAGAAAAGCCTTCAGGTATTTGTCCATCGTGAGCACGTTCGCGTAAACCAAATGCCGAATGATCGCCGAGTCGATCTCCGCGTTCTCGAAATCGACCGAGGTCTTGTACCGGATTTCACCGTCCGAAAAGTCGAGCTCGAAGTTGCCAATAATCATCCCATAGTTCGCGCGGGTGATCGCCTCGGCAACCTGATGCCGCCGCTCTTCAGGAACTTTGGTCGGTGCGACCGAATAAAATACAAACTGCTCCTGTGGCTCTCGGGCCTGAGCGTAGCAGGTCCAATTGCCGGCGTCGCCCGAAAAGCCCGTTCGAAGGGTGTTCCGCTCCGGCATCACATCGTATTTCCACTCATCAGCCGTAAACCAAGCTTCGAGCGCTTCTAGAATGCGTCCCATCGGTATCTCCCTGCCCAGAAAACCGTATCACGCGCTTTGGTCGATCGCTTTGTCGAAATAGTCAATCCCTTGACTAAATCTCATACGCTAAACGAATTCGTCCGGTGTACACATGGCCATAACGCCCGAAACCACCCGCATTGTCGACGGTCTTGTCCGGCAGCGAACGACCACCCGGAGCCCCGTAGAACTCGGCGCCAATCCGCAGGTGTTTCACGAACAACATGTCTGCTCCGACCGAGAAATTCGGCCCGAAGTAGGGGTGGTAGTTGTTGGTGACTACGGAGTCGTCGCCGACCATAAAGAAGGTGGAAACATCCGTAAATCCAAGGGCGGCGTACGGAGTCACCGGCCCAAACCGAACGCCGAACATCGCATCCACTCCGAAGGTGGATGCGAAGTAGAAGTCATTCACCACTGGACCGCTCTCTTCAAAGGCCGTCGCGACGTCGGCGATCGTCTTTTGAAGGGTCGCGTGAAACCGGCCACCGACCTCAAAACGTTCCTTGATCACACCGCCCAGCCCGATTTCGCCAGAAACGATCACATTTCGGGTTCCGAGCAGCGTCACCGGAGGAAGGTACGCAAACCCGGCGTAAGGCACCAAACCCTTCGGGCCCTTAAACGCAAAGGTGATCCTCGGCCTTGGCGCGATAGGCGTCTTGTTCGTCTCTTCCGTCTTGGTCCACTCCAACACATAACGGTGTTCGCACGAAAGCGGAGGGATAACCAATAGATCGACCCCGATCGCTCCATGCCCCCCCTCATGCGGCACCGGAGCATGAATCGGTGAAAGCGTCGTCGACAGGGCAAAGAAATTCATCATGTAGTCTTGCTGTGCGACCTCGCTGTAATTTTCGGGCTTAGCGAGGCCCGCACACTTCGGGTCGATGCTCGCATGGGCCACCGACGAAAAACAGATCATTGAAGCAGCTAACAGCGTTTTTTTCCACATTAGAAACTCCCAGAGTCGGTGTCAGCAGCATCGGAAGGCGGAGGGGATCCGCCGGCAAAAGTCTCGGGATCGCAGTTGGTGATCCATTCGGCCACCGGGTCGGTCGCCGAGGCCGGAAGCGGGCCCGTGCCGAGCGGCATAACGCCTGCATCGCCCGCTTCAAGGTTTCCGGACATCACCCGCCACAAGGTCGAGCCCTCAGGATCTCCGGCGACGACCCATTCGCCCACCTGGTTTTGGATGTCGGGAACCAAATCATCGGGAAGAATGGGCTCAGTCGTCGCGTGACACGACACGCAGTGGTCTTCGATCAACAATTGTGTGCCGGCCCAATCGGGCGTATACACATTTTCGGTGCTTTTCACCGGGAATACTTCGTCATCACAACCCGCGAGCACCAACGCCAACCCCAGAAGTTGTCGCATCCGCCACCTCGGACACATCCTATTCGGCGGTCGATCGGCTGCCATCGGTCAAATGACATATCGATCGTTACCGACGTTACTCCGGTTGTTTCGACATGCCTCTGGATCACGTTGGGCAGAGGACGGAAGGACGGTTACGTTGGCGGGGTCGGGGCGTAGCGCAGTTGGTAGCGCGCCTGGTTTGGGACCAGGATGTCGTCAGTTCGAATCTGGCCGCCCCGACCACCTTTTTAAAGCCCGTCGAGAGCTTCGGTTCCGACGGGCTTTTGTGCGCCAGGCCTACGACGCCCCCAATTACTTCGGCGCCGCCCGTGGCAACCATCGCGCCACCAGCCCCGGAAACCAGCGCTGAAGCAGAATCGCATGCACTTCAGGACCCCCCACGCTCACTTCCCGACGGCGCTTGGCGATGGCATCCATCATCCGTTCGGCGGCGCTGTCCACGCTCATGCCCTTTTCGTCGCCGTCGCCGATCCGGCCGGTCGCCGATCCATCGCCAACCAAGCCGCGTTCGCTGATCCCCGTTTTGATGTAGCCGGGCGAAATGTAGGTGACGTCGATCCCCGCCGATACCGTTTCCGCCCGCAGCGTGTCGCAATACGAACGAAGGGCGTGTTTGGCCGCGGAATAAAACGCTCGCTCGGGGGTGGAGACGTACCCGGCGACCGAGCCCACCGCCACAATGTGCCCCTGACCACGGGCGATCATCGCCGGTAATACACAATGAGTCAGCTCTACGGCACCCCAGAAGTTCACCTCCATCAGCCGCCGCGCCGTATCCATCGAAGTGTCCGCAATCTTGCTTCTCTGGGTCACACCTGCATTATGAACAAGAATATCGATCCGCCCCTTCCACGCGAGGGCCGTTTCGGCGGCTTCAACGACCGGTTTGCAGATATCCAACGGCAATACCAGCGTTTCAGAGCGCAGCCCGGAGGCGATCCCCGCCAAGGCATCAGCGCGCCGGGCGGACAGCACCACACTTGCGCCCTCATCTGAAAACCGGCGAGCCAAGGCCTCGCCGATCCCCGACGAAGCGCCAGTCACCCACACCACCTTCCCCGAAAACCGATCGCCCATCGCGCTCCTCCGACCGATTCGGTAGCATTTGAGCTCACTGTATCCCGGCGGGAGCCCCCTTTTCATGCGCAAAACCGAATCCAAAGTTTCGGTGCGACAGGCCCGCCTCGACGATCGCCCGCTCAACTACCGTTTTCATCTAGAACGCGACCTTCCGTGGGAGCAAGCCGGAGAGAACGGCCTGTTTTTCGGGTCGCACTTTCTGTCGCGTCTCGGCCTCCTTCCTGCCGCTTTCGACGCTCAACCCGACCTCCAATGGGCCCTAGCGGTGATCACCGCCAGAGCATTCATCGCATTAGAAGAGGATATTCTAGCGTTTACCAAAGGGAGCACAGGGTCTCGCTCGGTGGTTCTGTTGGTGGAGGAAGAACGCAAACACATCGAGCTGTTTCAGCGCGTACTTACTCACTTATACGCGCTGCACCCCGAGCGAAGGGCCGATGTCGACGCGGTTTGGTGGCGGCCGGTTTCCTGGGACGACCTTCGGAGTCAGTCGGCGATCGACGATCCCCAGCACGTCAAGGGCCTGTTCTGGCTCACAACGCTTTTTTTTGAGGAATACACCGTCTGGATTCAGGACGCCCTCGAACGAAACGACGAGCACTTTCAGCCCTTGTGGTTCGCCGCGCACGGATTGCCCGCCCGACCAAGACCACACCAAACCTCAGCTGGGCGCGGTGCAATCCATTTCTGGTAACTTGGTTTAACCGTCCAAATTTCACAAGCTGGTAA
>SXGR01012201.1_pt1 | contig 14032 bp, 14 predicted proteins | sample 3174711 | NCBI WGS metagenome assembly SXGR01 (sample SAMN11356860, study PRJNA531348) | freshwater metagenome | isolation source: freshwater sample F1-60 | place: China: Fuxian Lake, Yuxi | collected 2017-12-25
CCAGGCGAGCAAAAACTTTAAACTCGCGATTGACGACAAGCCAGAATTCGTGCTGTCCGCGATGCGTTGCAACGACGGCAACGGGACATTGTCGTATTTATTCTTCTCGGATGAATTTGTCGACATGGCACGCGCCAAAGCAATTTGTGCGCGATGCACCAGTAAGACCGAATGCTTGGCTGGCGCACTTGCACGCAACGAACCATGGGGCGTTTGGGGTGGCGAACTAATTGAAGAAGGTCGCATTCGCACGACCAAGCGTCCACGAGGTCGGCCAGTTACGAAATCTCATGCGGTGTTAATGATCACCGAAGTGCCTCTCCCCGGGCACTGGGTGGCTTAACTGCGCTAGAAGTGCGCGTTCTGGTGGGTGGCAAAAGCAGTCGGTAGTCTGCTTTCGTGCCTGCCAGAACGCGACTGATTAAACAAGCACTGATAATTTTTGCAATTATTTTTTTGGGATTTTTTGTTGCTCGCATACTCAATGGCACGGATACCCCAAGATATGAATTGTCAAATTCAGTTGATCTTTCAAAAGACGGCATCGCCACCAATAATCGGCTCACGGGCGAGCAACTGCCGAGTATTGAACTAGAGAACATCAATGGTAAAACGACTTCTACGAAAAGTCTGCTCGGCACACCGACGATTCTCAACATATGGTATTCGACATGTGAGCCGTGCCGTCGAGAGTTGCCGGTGCTCGCCAGCGCCGCCGCGCGATATCGCGACCAAGTGCGTTTTGTCGGCGTGAACATCAAAGACTCAGCAAGTGTCGCCGAACAATTCGCCGCGCAATACGGCGTAAAGTTTGAACTGCTGTTCGACACAAAAGGTCTATTTATCTCTCAGTTAGGTATCGCAACAGCACCCGTGACTTTGGCTGTTGACGCACAGGGCAAAATTATCGAGCAAATAGCGGGCGAAATCAGTGCTAACAAACTCAACGAACTCGTGTCAGAGTTGTTGAAATGATTTTGGCTATTGAAGGCAACTTTGCCTACTCGTTTATTTTGGGCGTGTTGGCGGCAGTAAACCCATGCGGTTTTGTTTTATTGCCGACATATTTGATTTTCTTTCTTGGTACCCGTGAAGAACCGAACCTAAAAACCGGCGAACGACTGCGGCGCGCACTAGTCGTTAGTTCGGGAATCTCATTTGGCTTTCTCGCGATATTTTTCGTCATTGGTGTGATCTCACGATTATTTACTCAATGGATTGAACTGAATGCAAAATATGCGTCTTTGACGATCGGCATCGTTCTGGTTATCGGCGGTGCGCGTATGCTGACCGGCTGGACACCCAAATTTGCCGTACCCCAATTAGGTGGTGTACAAACGAAAACTTTTCGGGCGACTGTTGTTTATGGCGTGGCATATGCAGTCGCTTCAATTGGTTGCACCATTGGTTTTCTGACCACCGCCGTGTTCGGCTCTATTGCTTTGCATGGTTTTGTTTCGGGTGTGCTCAGCATTTTGCTATACGGGCTGGGCATGGCGATGTTGGTCACTGCGCTAACTGTGAGTTTGGCGTTTGCCAAAACCGGGCTCCTGACAATTGTTAAAAACCAATTACACCTCATTCAGCGCCTTGGCGCGATTTTTGTAACTCTTACCGGAATCTATTTGGTGTTTTATTGGTATGCGGCAATCAGCGAGACACGCTCCGCGAGCTTTGTCACCCGAATCGAGCGTTGGCAAACTAGAGTCGCGTCCTTTTTACAACAACAAGGTGCATTTCGCTTGGCAGTTGTACTGACGATTGTCGTCGCCATGGCTGTAGTCGCAAGTCGGCGCAAGACAAGGGCACTGTCATGATGTTCGCCAAACTTCTTGCCCACCCGGATGTAAAAGAAGTTGTTGAGTTGCGGGGCAAATTTGGCTTCATGGCATATCACGGTGGTGGACTAGAACATCTCACCGATGTGATCGCACAAAAGGCTGCCGAGCAATCAAATTCGTCGTACTACGGAGTGCATCAGCCCCGCGGCTTGAAATGGCATGTGCCATCCCACGAGATTTCACCAAACTTTTCAACTTCTTTGCAGAGTTTTATCAATCACGTCGATATTGTGGTCACGATTCACGGCTTCGGTCGAGAAGGCTTTTTTACTTCGCTTCTTTTGGGTGGACGAAATCGAAATTTGGCAGGGCACTTGAGCACGCACTTGAAACAACATCTGCCAACGTACGAGATTTGTGATGATCTAGAGACGATTCCATCTGATTTGCGCGGCCTGCACGATGATAATCCGGTTAATCTGCCACGGTTAGGTGGTGTGCAAATCGAGTTGCCTCCGCGGGTGCGTGGTGTTGGCAGATTCTGGAAAGACTGGGTTGGCGATGGTTTGACGCCACACACCGAGTCGCTAATTACCGCGCTGGTTTCTAGTTCTAAATCTTGGCAGAATCAAAAATAGTTAAGGAGCAAGACGCTCGATTCGCCACGGCGAATCACTAGCCCTGCGCGTATAGACGAAACGATCATGCAAGCGACTCGGTCGACCTTGCCAAAACTCAATTGCTGTCGGCACGATGCACCAGCCACCCCAGGTTTTGGGTCGCGTGACAGGTTTGTCGCTGAATTTTTCGCGAACTTCAATTAGTCGTGCTTCGATGAAATCACGATCTGGGATGACTTGTGATTGTGGCGATGCCCACGCACCGATTTGCGACTCGCGTGGTCGAGATGCAAAATATTCGTCGCTTTGTCGTTCTGACACTCGCTGTACGGTGCCGCGAACTCGCACTTGTCGATGTAAATCAAGCCACGCAAAAACCGCGCTGGCTACCGGATTGGTAATTAGTTGCAAACTTTTAGCGCTGTCGTAATTCGTGTAGAACACAAAGCCATTTTTGTCAACACCTCGTGTCAATACCACACGCGAATCTGGCGCTGAATTTTTATCAATTGTCGATACTGTCATCGCATTGGGCTCGGCGACCCCCGCGCTTGATGCTTCTTCGTACCAAATATTCCATTGCACAATCGGGTCATCATCTAAATCGGTGCGCTCTAAACCAGCGGTTTCGTATTGCACGCGCCGATCACGCACACTCATGGTTTGACTCGTGCGCTAGATGAAATTACTTTGACTCCACGCATATATGGTTGCAAAACTTCTGGTATCACCACTGAACCATCAGCTTGTCGAAAGTTTTCAAGAATCGCAGCCCACACGCGGGGCACTGCCAGTGCCGAAGCATTTAGTGTGTGTGCAATTTCACTGCCTTTAGTGCCGGCATGCTTGCAACGAATGTCAGCGCGTCGCGCTTGATAGTCGCTGAACCAACTGATTGAACTTACCTCGAGCCATTGATCGCAACCGGGTGCGTAAACCTCAATCTCGAAACTGCGGTGATGTGATTGACCAAGATCGCCGGTGCAAATCTCGAGCACTCGATACGGCAAACCAAGAGCAGCAATCGTCGCTTCAACACGAACTGTCAATTCTTCAAGCATTTCGGGTGCTTGCTGCGCCGTGGTCACAGCCAAGATTTCAACTTTGTCGAACTCATGTGTGCGGAGCATTCCACGCGTGTCCCGACCAGCAGAACCAGCCTCACGTCGAAAGCAAGGGGTATGCGCCATATAACGCAACGGCAGATCTTGAGCGTTAAGTGTCTCAGATGCGTGCAAACTCGTCAGTGGAACCTCAGCAGTGGGTATGCACCACAAATCGTCGCGCTCAATAGCAAATGCATCGTCGGCGAACTTCGGCAACTGGCCTGTCGCTGTGAGCGTACTCGTTAAAACCAAACTGGGTGGACGAATTTCTTCGAACGCATCAGCATTGCGGTCAAGTGCAAGTTGGCATAGTGCTCGAGCCATCGTTGCACCAAGACCGCGTTGCATCGTGAACATCGAGCCACTAATTTTTGTGGCTCGCTCATTGTCAAGAATGCCCAAAGCCACACCCGTTTCCCAATGCGGTATGCGCTGATGATCGGCGAATTTCGCCGGCATTTGCATCGGTCCTTTGACGACCTTGTTGTCTTTATCACTGTTGCCGTCACTGACTTCAGGGTGCGGAAGATTTGGGATCATTAACAAAACTTCGCGAAGCGTAGAACTAACCTCGTCATATTCGCTGGCCAATTTCTTTTCTGTTTCACCAAGGACTCGACTCTGGGTCATTAACGCATCAGCGCCAGACTCGTCTTTGTTGCGACGCATCGTTGCCACATCTTTAGAAATGCCATTGATTTGGGCTCGATTCGCATCTCGCTCATTGGTGATATCGCGCAACCTGGCATCTAGCTGTTGGGCCTGATCAAGATCGTGCATTAATGCTGGTTTGACACGCCGTGCCATCGCCGCTCTAACAAACTCTGGGTCTGAACGAAGTAGTCGGACATCAATCACAGAATGATATTAGCCCCTATATGTCGGTGAAGTCCTGTGAATTGCGTACTGTGATGGTGATGAATAATTCAAGTCAGTCGCACGAAGTCGCAATCAGCGTGCGCGATCTTGTCGTTGACTACAAACAAGTGCGTGCTGTCAACAAAATTTCATTCGACGCAAAGTCTGGCGAAGTAACCGTCGTAATTGGCCCCAATGGTGCCGGCAAAACAAGCACGATGGAGGTCTGTAGTGGAGTGCGCACGGCCACGAGTGGTCAAGTCAACGTGCTCGGGCTTGAACCTAAAAAAAATCGAACCAAAATTAATTCACAAATTGGCGTGATGTTGCAAGACGGTGGGGTCTACCCGAGTGCACGGGTTTTTGAAGTTGCCCAGCACTATTGCAATCTTTATGGCAATCGCACCACCGCTAACGAATTGCTCGACGCGGTTGATCTCACCCGACAAAAAAAGACGTCTTGGCGCAAACTTTCCGGCGGTGAAAAACAACGGTTGTCGCTGGCGCTCGCACTTGCGGCAAAGCCGCGAGTCGCTTTTTTGGATGAACCAACTTCGGGCGTCGACATTTTCGGTCGAGACTTGATTCGTGGCATTGTGCGACAACTTGCCGATGATGGTTGTGCAGTGATCATGGCGACACACGAACTTGATGAGGCACAAAGAGTTGCCGACCATGTGTTGATGTTTCAAGATGGCAATCTGCTTGCCAATGCGCCACTTAATCAACTACGCGCTTCGGCTGGCAACAATCAAACTCTCGAGGACATCTTTCGAAGTCTGGCCAGCAACTCTTCTAATTCACGAGAAGCATAATGAAAATTTTTAATTCGCAACTGCGCCAAGAACTGACCGTGATGGCACGCAACGGTGAACAGTTGCTCTTGCTGGTTGTGATACCTGTAATGCTTTTGATATTTTTTTCGCAAACTGATTTTCTGCCCACTGGTGACGAAAATAAAATCAATTTTTTAATGCCGGGCATTCTGAGTTTGGCCGTGATGTCTACGGCGATGGTCAGCCTGGGAATCACCACAGGTTTTGAGCGCAGTTACGGTGTTCTCAAGCGTCTGGGTACGACTCCGCTTGGCACCCGACGACTGGTGATGGCAAAAGTTTCAGCGATTTGCGTAATTGAAGTCGCCCAGCTTGTGCTGTTGATTATCGTCGGTCAATTGTTGGGCTGGAACCCGAGTCGAACCAACTTGGCACAAATTTTGGTGTTGCTTTTGATCGGCACAAGTTGCTTTGCGGGCATCGGTTTGACGCTTGCCGGTCGACTTCGCGCCGAATTCAACTTGGCGGCACAAAACGGCTTGTATCTCATACTTTTGTTGCTGGGTGGCATATTTATTTCAAACGACGAGTTGCCCAAGACGCTTGGCGATATCGCGCAAGTCTTACCAAGTTCGTTGCTCAGCAGTTTGTTGCGAGGTTCTTTCAGCGGCATCGAACTGGTAATAACCGAATTTATTGCTTTATGTGGTTGGGCCTTAGCGGCCTGCGCGTTAGCCGTAATCAGTTTTAAGTGGTCTGATTAACTATTGACGTTTGACTCTTTTGCAGGCGGTACGCGACCAAATGCATCGGTGACATCTTTGTAAGTCAGAACATCTTCAACTGATGAGTTATTTCGATACGACTGATCTGCGGCGAATCCACTACTGAAGCGCTTAAAGAACAAAAATACAACGATTGACCACAAAAATACCGCCCCACCAGTTTTCATAACTGCACCAGCGATCTGCTGGTCAGTTGTGACCGAAAGTCCCCAAACTCGCACTGCAATGTCATAGTGCTTATAAACGGCACCTTCGGCAAATGTCAACCAGGCTGCTGGCACAGTCGGGATTACCGACATCAAAAACAGGTAGATCATTTTTCCGCCAGACTTTAACTGTCGCTGCGTGTCGGGTCCACAAATTGGCAACCAAACAAGTAACGCCGTGGTCACCAATAAAATATGTAGCGAATAATGCAACAGTCCGTTGTTCACACTTTGATTGACCAATGTCGGAATGTGTGTAATCATCACAACAACATTGAACGCCACTCCAGCAATAACTGGTTTTGCAAGCCAGTTAATGACAGTTCGTGTTTTTCCTGAACCAAAAACGGCGTCGAACATCCATTTCGGAATTGCCAACAGAACTAAAGGCGGCATGAAATATGACAGCGCCATGTGCTGAAACATGTGCATTGAATACAAATATTCTTCGGCCAGGTCGTGCACCGGCCAATCCGAGCCGATCCATAACAACAAAATCCCGCCGACAAATGCGTTGCGTTGCTTTTTCGTTATTACGGGGTCTGATTTAACTACAACTGGGCCGATGACACGCACGGCATATGAATAAGCGCCGATAATGAAAACCACTAACAACCAGACTTCAGGGTGAGCCTGAAACCTCCATGGGTTTACAAGATCAGCACTTGCGGCGATCATAAATATAAAATCAACTAGTTATTGAATGAAAAACTTGAACGTCGCGAGAAACGCGGCGTATACACCGATAGCCAACACAAGTCCGGCGTAGAACAAGAAACTGAACATCTTGTTGTCAAATTTCAGGTGCATGAAATAACTGACAACCATCACGAATTTGATTACCATCATGATCAACAGCGCTGGCAAGAACAGCACTCCGAAATCGACATAATAAGTCGAAACCTCGAGACCAGTAATCGCGGCCAAAATAACCGCGATGCGGATGTAACCCGCGTCGCTCATGCCGTGTTGTTTTTCTTGGGTTGTATCTGCTGTATTTGTAGTCATGATCAAACCGGAATCAGATAGACGAGGGTGAAGATAATGATCCAAACGATGTCGACGAAATGCCAATAAAGACCGATCATTTCGACGACTTCTGCTTTCTTGCCCGGCACGGAACCGCGTTTCAAAATGCCGACTAGCGACATCAACATGATGATGCCCACTGTTACGTGAACTCCGTGAAAACCAGTCAAAGTATAGAAACTCGAACCAAACAGACTTGTCGAAAAGCCAAGACCTTCTTTATAGAAAGCAGTGAACTCATAAACTTGGCCCCCTACAAAAGTGGCTCCGAGCAAGGCTGTAACAGTGAGCCACAAATTGGTTTTGCGATCATCGTCTTTATGCGCTGCGCTAACGGCCAGCACCATCGTCAACGAACTCATCAACAACACGAAACTGCTAACTGACGTAAACGGAATGTCAAAAATCTGCGACGGTCGCGGACCACCTGAAACGCGACCACGATAAAGCATGTAAGTCGAGATCAAACCGCCGAACAACAAGCATTCTGAACCCAAGAATGCCCACATGCCGAGTTTGACATTTGAGATGCCAGTGCTACTGGCGTGGCCGTGTGTTACATCAGTCATGATTTGCCGCGACTTTGTCTAAACCCGAGCCAGGTGCGCTGTTCTCAAAATCAGAATCTGGAGCAGTGCTGGACTCGAGCGCCCAACCGTATGCAGCAAACAAAACAACCACACCACCGATCACCGAAATCAAGAGAGAATAAATCAGACCTAATGTGATCACCGGCAAACCAAATGCCAAGACGATTGGCCAATACGACGGTGACGGCATGTGAATGTGCTTGTCGGCGTTGCGCTCTTGCTCGGCCATAATTTCTTCGGCAGTTCGAACCTGCGTCATCGTGTGAGTCGCGGCATCTTCTTCGTATTTTTGATGAAAAAAGTCATCGAGATGATGAACAGTCGGAATGACATCAAAGTTATGTTCTTTCGGAGGATTGGTCGTCATCCACTCGAGACTGCGGGCATTCCATGGGTCAAGTGGCGCCTTTTGCGGATTGCGAGCCGTGATCACAACATTGATCAAGAACAACAGAACGCCAACCGCCAAAATAAACGAACCTATTGATGCAACCAGGTTCCAGAATGCGAAGTTGAAAAACCCTTCACCCGCTCGTGCCTCTGTCCATTGATACATACGACGAGGTTGACCTTGAAGACCAAGGATGTGCATTGGACCAAAAGTTAGGTTCAGGCCGATAACCATTAACCAAAAGTTCCATGAGCCCAGTTTTTCATTCAGCAATTTTCCAAAAACTTTTGGCCACCAATAATAAAAGCCCGAGAAAATACCGAGCACGGCACCGCCAAACAACACATAGTGAAAGTGCGCGACTATGTAATAGGTATCTGTCTGTTGTGTATCAGACGGTGCGACTGCGTGGGTCACGCCCGACAAACCGCCGACGGTAAACAACACAATCAAACCAATCGCAAATTTCATCGCCGTGGTGAACCACAATTTGCCACCCCACATGGTGAGAGTCCAGTTGATGATTTTGACACCAGTTGGCACGGCAATCGCCATCGTCGTCAAAGAGAACACGGCTACAGAGACTGGCCCAAGACCCGAAGCAAACATGTGGTGGGCCCAAACACCCCAACCAACAAAACCAATCGCCGCACCAGAGAACACAACAAACGGATAACCAAACAATGGCTTGCGCGAAAACACCGGCAAAACTTCAGACACGATGCCGAACGACGGCAAGATCAAGACATAAACCTCAGGGTGACCGAAAATCCAAAATAAGTGCTGCCACAACAACGGGTCGGCACCAGCGGCGACATCGAAAAATTGGGCACCAAAGTTTCGCTGAAACGAAAGCAAGAACAAGGCGACGGTGATCACTGGTATTGCAAACAACAGCAAGAACTGCACGACTGTGATCATCCATGTGAAGATCGGCATCCTCATCAACGACATGCCAGGCGCGCGCATGTTAAGAACCGTAATAATCAAGTTGATCGCACCCGTTAGCGATGCAATACCGGTGATCTGTAAACCAAGTGCCCAAAAGTCGACACCGTTTGTCGGTGAGAAAACCGGGCCAGAGTTGGGTGCATACATAAACCAGCCGCCGTCGGCTGCCCCTCCCAAACACCACGCCAAGTTCAGGAAGATGCCACCAAACAAAAACGCCCAGAAACCAAAAGCATTAAGGCGCGGAAAAGCCACATCGCGTGCACCGATTTGCAATGGTACGAAATAGTTGGCGAAACCTGCCGCCATTGGCATGACAAATAAGAACACCATCGTTGTTGCGTGCATCGTAAACATTTGGTTATAGAGATCGGCGTTGAGAACTTTGCCGTTTGGAGCCGCCAATTGCAATCTGATTAACAATGCTTCGACGCCACCGACAATAAAAAAGAACATCGCGGCGGCGCCGTACATGATGCCAAGTTTTTTGTGATCAACAGTGAACACCCACGAGCGCCATCCGGTAGCTGAGACCGGTCGCTTGAGGACACCGTAAGTCGTGGTCGGGGTGACAATTGTCGGCAGTGTTGGTGCTGGGCGTTCGATAATGGCCATGATCGTGCTCTGTTTCTAGGGTTACTTTAGGGTTATGAGGTAAGCAACAAGTTTTGTGATGTCATCTTCGCTTAGTGCCAAATAAGGCATTCCGCGATATTTGCCGTTACTAATCGCAAGATTTTCGGCATTGGCGTACATCGGTTTTACTTCTGGCGCGTTACGCAACCATGCACGAAGATCTTTTTGGTTCAGACATTCTTCTGTTACACCAGCCAAATATTTTGCTCCAATAACATCACTCGGCGCATTCCATACTTCGTCGCGGCATTGCTTGGAGAGCAAATCAAACATTGCGCCGGCAAAAGTATTGCGCGACATTAGATGCGACAAATTTGGTGCGGCACCGGACCAAACATTTTCATCTGGCGCGGCAATTGCTGGTGTGCCGTCGGCACGCATCAAACCGTTAACCTGGTGACAACGCACGCATTGGTTCAAAAACACTTCTTCACCCTGCTGGGCAAGGGTTTCTTTGGCTGGCGCAACATACGGCGCTTGTTGATTGGCCACCCATTTGGCGAAATCTTCTTTGCTCAACGCGACGGCTTCCATCCGCATGTTGGCGTGCGATAAACCACAAAACTCGGTGCATTGACCGGCGTAAATGCCTGGTTTGTCGGCTTCAAGACGCAATGTGTGAATTCGCCCGGGCACTGCATCGCGCTTACCGTTCAACGCGGGGATCCAATACGAATGGATGACGTCTCGACTAGTTTCGCGCAACAAAACTTTTGTGCCAACTGGCATCACGAGTTGACCCGACGTGATGATCGGCTGGGTTATGCCAAATTCATCTTGTGCCGGATAGTCGTACTCCCACCACCATTGTTGACCGGTGACATTGATGATCATCTCAGTGTCGTCGGTTTTCGCAAGTTTGAAAATTGCGCCAAAAGTGAAAACAGAAACAACTGCAAGAATTAATGCCGGAATAACCGTCAAAGTTATTTCAAGAGCAGGTTTGCCATGAGTTTGTTCTGGTATCGGTTGTCCGCGATCGCGATATTTGATCATCGTATAAATCACTGCCACTGCGACGATCAGACCGATAATGCCTGCCACTGCAAAAATGGGCTGCTGTAGATCGTCAATTAGTTTGGAGTTCGGGCCTTTGGGTTGCCATGTATCTTGAGGTGCGTTAGTCGCACAACCAGTAGCTACAGCAGAGATACCTGCAACAACCACAAGTGGTTTAAAAACTTTTTGCGACACAACTCGAACGCTAGCGATTGTTGAACTAAGCCAATTGTCAAACTGTCTGCGACTCACGGCACAACCATCTCAATCTTTTTGTCTTCGGCGCCCGCAACATATAGGTAATAGACGTTTTCGGCGCTGGACGGTTTGGCGATTTTCAAAGTCAGGCTTTGCTCGGCGCCCGGGGCAACCAGTTGAGTGCAAGTTTCGTCTTTATGCGATTCATCCTCGGCGGTTTTGTCGGTCTCTTTAGAGCCACCAAGATGAGCAACCAATCGAAACTCGCCCTGAGTGGCGTTGCGAAAAACGATGTTGGTTGGGTTAGCCCTTGCGACAGTGATCGACTTTTGTGCGCCGTTGACACCCTGCACATTTGCAATGAGTTCGCCGTCTTGGTAAACAACAGTTGCTGAAACCGAACTACGCAACGACAACGTGCCTTCTGCGAGTTTGTCGAAATATTTCGACTCTTCCGGGCCACACTCTGCATGGTTAAAGTGTCCTTCGGCAGCGGCTTCAACAAGTTCTTCGCGCTCACCCGAAACCGCACTGGCTAGGCCGCCGGCAACTATGCCCAATGCACCGAGCACACAAATCGTCACGCTGACCGAACGCTTCATGTTCGGCTTGGTCGCAAATAAAACTCCACCAACCAATACGAGTGCACCAACGATGATAAACAGCGATGCGCCGATTGATTTGTTGACCGTGAGCATGATTCGAGAAAACGAATAAATAACAACACCCAAACCCAGTGCAGCGAGAACCGGAAACTCTATTGGATTAAGCAATCGCTTGCGGGCGAGAGCGTTGTAATTTGTATCTTTAGAAGCCCGTTCGCTCCACGATTGCACCATCCATTCGGCAAGCGAAGCCAACAACACGATTAATCCAGCGAAGAAAACCAACGACGTGGTCACAAGGCCGATCACAAGTAACACCACGCCAACGCCCGACACCAGTGGCCAAACACTTTGGGTCGCGAGTTCGCCCGACGAGTCAGGAGTAGATGTCGTAGTTTGCCCGTCACGAGTAGCAACAGCAATGCCAGCCAAAAGTGCAGTCACAGTGATCAACATGCTGATCGCAACACCCGCAATGGCCACCTGATCTAAGACAAACAAAGACATGACCAACGCTGCGATCGAAAGCATTGTCACACCCAAGAAGTATTTGAAACCTGTCGAAAACATCATCCCTACTTTTGCACGTACACAACGAACCACACCGTTGCAAAGATCACAGCGAGTGAATACCAATAAACACCATGAGCGATCACCAGGTCGTGGTCGCTAACACGACTGGCGAGAGATCTGAACATCGTCATCAGCGTGAAACCCAAACCGATAACTATGAGCACTGTCATCGTGGCGGTTACTGCGTAAAACATCGTCGTGTAACTGCTGTCGCGAACGCCGATATCCATCTGCGTATAAACCGCGATTTGAGCGTTGATCACCGCAATCTCTGTTAGCAACGCGACCCCAAGTGCGAGAGTTGTGTGCTTTGAGTCTGCGCGGCGCGAAGAATAGATCGCCCACTGCACCATGATGCAAGTGATTGCAATTGTCATCATCATCGTGTTTGTTGCAACTTCTGGGATCTTGATCTTTTCTGGTAGCCAATCGCGCAACATCTTGCTGCCGTCAGAAGACTCACGCAATGGTGCGTTGGCCCTGAATTGCAACCAAATCGCGAGCATTGAACCGATCAACATTGCGCTGGCTGCCGACATTAAACCACTTAAAACCAAGGCTTGGCGACGCATGACAATTTTTGGTCCCGAGTTAAGTGCTGACGCGTTAGTGCTCATGGTTTAGTGCTCACGAGTTTGCCTGAACTGTTTCAAAGATTTCTTCATCGGCGATCTCTCCTGAACGAGATGACTTAACAACCAGACCGACGAAAGCGAATATGAAAATCAAAAATATAGTTTGTCCAATTGCCGCGACAGAGTTCCAGATTTGGCTGTTGTCACCCAAATCTCCTGTCATGCGAGATGCAGGTTGATCAGTGAAGCCGGCAATGTAATACGGCAGAGCTGCCAATACGACACCAAGCACGCCGAGCAACCCCAAACCGATGACCGGCATGGTTGGCATTTTTCGACCCCAAATTCTTGGGCAGAAATGAGCAATTGCTCCGAATGAACCCAGCACCACTCCATAGCCGATATAAACGAGTACTGCCTCATCAAACACCGTGTTCGATAGTTTCAAATCGGTAATCCGCAACAAGGCGTTTCCGAGCATGCCGGTAAACACCATGCCGACACCAAAAAACGCAAGAACAAACGCCGCGCTGGGCTTTGCTTTTTCATTTTTCATCGCCAGCAAACACAAACCGAGCACGATCAATACACCGAGCATCGGAAGTGCGTTGAACATCAAAAATGGCAAAAGACTTTTTGCAACATCATTAAGTTCGCCGTCTAGTTGTATTGAATAAAAAGATTGTGTCACCGTGCCGATCAGCGCCGTGCTCATCACGCCGATTCCGATAAACAAGCCTCCGCGTAGTGGTTGCTTACCTTTGTTCATCGTTGCAACTATTTGCGCAAGTACGCCGAGAGTTGAAATTGCCAACAAAAATATTTGTGGTGAGGTGAGCGCCCAACCAATCCAAGCATTGACACCATCGGTTGCTCCAAATGTTGCTCGCTCGTAAGAGTGGTCGACTGCGACATAAATTAATGCACCAGCCATAACTGGAAGCGTGAGAATAAGCGAAACACTCATAACGAGTGATGACCAGACAAAAATTGGCGCATCCATCAGGGTCATCCCGGCACGACGCGAAGTGAGAATTGTTGTCGCAATACTTGCACTAACGAGTAATAGTCCGGCAATTACTATTCCTAAGCCAAGAATAAACAGGTCAACCATTTGTGGGTCGCCGCCACCGGGGCCACCGTTGCCGACGTATGAGACACCGACAACGATCATTCCGAAAAACCAGAGGTACGCACCAAACGCGGCCGCTCTTGCAAACGCAAGAACCTGACTGCCGATTTGCATTGGCACAATTGCCGCAGCGATACCAAGTGTCATTGGTGCAATTGAACCAAAAATTAGTCCGACCCGAAAAATCGAAAATAGTTGTGTCGCACTTGTTGAATCTATTA
>SXGR01275023.1_pt1 | contig 14028 bp, 12 predicted proteins | sample 3174711 | NCBI WGS metagenome assembly SXGR01 (sample SAMN11356860, study PRJNA531348) | freshwater metagenome | isolation source: freshwater sample F1-60 | place: China: Fuxian Lake, Yuxi | collected 2017-12-25
CCACGGCGCGCCGTGAGATCTTCACCAACCACATCTGGGGAGCGCCCGATCTGACCGTCGAGGTACTGTCCACCACGCGCCGGCACCACGACCGCGTCGTCAAAGTGGAGTGGTACCGGGAGTACGGGGTACGGGAGTGCTGGGTTGTCGATCCGGATTCCCGCGAGATCGAGGTGCTCGACCTGGCGGCGCCCGAGAGCGTGTCGCGCGTCTTCAGCGGGCGGCAGGTGGTGAGTTCGCAGGTATTGCCGATGCTGCGAGTGCGCCCGGCCGACGTGTTCGAGTAGGCGGACCTGACAAGGTCCGCCTACGGGCTGCTAGGTTGCGGGATGAAGCGGTAGCCGACGCCGCGGACCGTCTGCAGATATCTGGGCGCGCCGGGGCGGTCTTCAAGATACCGCCGCAGCCGGACGATGAAGTTGTCAATCGCGCGCGTGTCGGTCTCCTCGTGCAGGCCCCACACGTCCTCGAGAATCTCGCGCCGGGACACAGGCTGTCCCGCCTTCTTCACGAAGTACCGCAGCAGCTCGCACTCCATCTGCGTCAGGCGGTACGACTTGTCGCCCGTGCGGACCTCCATCGCGCTGAAGTCGAGCGTCCGTCCCTCGAACGCATAGACATCAGGCGCTGACCGCGGCACCGGTTCCTGCTCCTTCTCATTCCATCGCCGGCGTCGCAGCAGGCCGTTGATGCGGGCGATGAGGATCGGGAGCTCGAACGGCTTCGGCAGATAGTCGTCGACGCCGGCCTCGAAGCCGCGGAGGACATCCTCCGGCCGGCCGCGCGCGGTCAGCATCAGAATCGGGATGAACTCGCCGGCGGCGCGCAGTTCGGTGGCGACGGCGAAGCCGTCTTTCCCGGGCAGCATGACGTCGAGCACCATGACGTCGAACGGCCGCTTGTCGCGCAGGATGATGTCGAGCGCGCGCTCGCCGTCATTGGCGACCGACGCCTCGTGCCCTTCGGCGTCCAGGTTGTAGCGGAGCCCGTCGGCGATGTGCGGCTCGTCTTCGACGATCAGAATCCGGCTCACTGAAAAGTAGAGACGTGGAGAAGTGGAGAAGTGGAAGAAGTGGAAGAAGTGGAAGAAGTGGAAGAAGTCTTCACGAAGCCACCCGAGGTAGTTCCAGCGTAAAGGTCGACCCCTGTCCTTCGCCTTCGCTCTGCGCAAACACGCGGCCGCCGTGCGCCCGGGCGATCGTGCGGACGATGTAGAGGCCGAGGCCGGTGCCTTTGATCTGCTTCAGGCCGTGCGCCTGCACGCGGTAGAAGCGGTTGAAGATCCGCTTCAGCTGCTTCTTCGGGATGCCGACGCCGCGGTCCTGGACGCGCACCCACACCGTGCCCGGCGTCGGCGCGGCCACCGACACCGTGACGCGCACCTGCTCGCCCAAATACTTCACCGCGTTGTCCAGCAGGTTCGTGACGACGGTGCGCAGCTCCTCGGCGTCGCCGGCAACCACCAGCTGGTGGCCGTCGTGCGCTTCGAGGGCGACGGCGTGCTCGGGCAGGTGGTGCCGCAGGACGGCGAGGTTGACGCATTCGCGGGTGAGCGCGGCGATGTCCACCGGCGAGCGGGCGACGATCTTCGGCTTCTGGGCGACCGCGCCGGCCTTGAGCACCTGTTCGACCGTGCGGTGAAGGCGGTCGGCGTCGGCGAGCATGATCTCGTAGAACTGCCGCCGCTTCTCCTCGTCCACGTCGCGCGACTGGAGCGTCTGGAGGTACAGGCGCATCGACGCGATTGGCGTCTTGAGCTCGTGCGTGACGGCGTTGATGAAGGTGTCGTGGTCCTCGTTGCGCTTGATCTCGAGGACGAGGAAGACGGTGTAGACGATGAGGCCGGCGATGATGAGCGCGAAGGAGATGATCCCGAGGACGAGCGGCGTGGACTGCCGCGCCGTGATCAGGATCCAGCCGATGTTGAGGGAGATTGCGGCCCCTACGAGCAGTACGCAGAGGCCGACAAAGAACGTAATCGCCTTCTGACGCCGGGTCACAGGGCGATTGTAGTAGGCCCCGGGCCCCGGGGCCCAGGGCTCAGATAGACGTCAGGCGACCGCTTCTTCCTGGAGCACCGGGCGGTCGTTCTCTTCGTACGGCACCGTCTCGGCAATCTTCGCGACCTTGATGTCCTTCGCCAGGCCGAGCCATTTCAGGGCGCTGATCCCCATCCAGTTCATGTCGACCTCGTACCAGGCCAGGCCGTGGCGCGCCGACGTCGGGTGCGCGTGATGGTTGTTGTGCCAGCCTTCCCCGAAGGTCAGGAGCGCGACCCACCAGTTGTTGGTCGAGTCGTCACGCGTGACGTAGCGGCGCGAGCCCCACAGGTGCGTGGCGGAGTTCACGAGCCAGGTGGCGTGAAGCCCGAAGGTCACGCGGAAGAAGATCGCCCAGAGCACGTAGGGAAGGCCGCCGAAAATCAGCAGCGGCAGGCCGACGACGATGTTGGAGACCCAGTGCCACTTGGAGATCGCGACGTGGAAGGGGTCGCGGGCGAGATCCGGGACGTAGCGCGCCAGTGTGTCGGCGTTGTGATGGAAGCCCTGGCCGGTGAGGATCCAGCCCATGTGCGCCCACCACCCGCCCTCGCGCGGCGTGTGCGGATCCCCTTCGCGGTCGGACTTCTGATGATGGATGCGGTGCGTCGCGACCCAGAAAATCGGGCCGCCCTCGAGCGCCAGCGTCGCGCAGGCGGTCAGGAAATACTCGACCCACTTCGGCGTCTTGTAGCCGCGGTGCGTCAGCAGGCGGTGGTAGCCCATGCCGATGCCGAGGCTGCCGGCGACCCACCAGAGCGCAATAGATGTGAGGATGGCCCCAAGGTCGATGTAGAAGAACGCGGCAATCGCCAGGACGTGGAATGCGCCCATCGCAATCGCGGTGATCCAGTTCACTCCGGACTGGTACTTGCGCCCGTACGCGAGCAGTGGCGTGGCCATCGACGTAGTTATCCTCCGAGGTCGGTTATGGGAGAACGAACCTCAGGACGATACCAGCCCCGCGGTCGGGCTTCTGTAATACTTGTGTAATAGCTGTAAATGACTGTACCGGCGGACCTTACAAGGTCCGCCCTACTTGAGGACGGGATAGGGGTTGATGGGTTCGCCCTGCCACCAGCGCCGCTCGGGCGTCAGCCGGAAGATCCCGAAGTGCAGGTGGGGTGCGTCAGCGGACGCGTTGCCGGTGCTGCCGACGTAGCCAATTGTCTGCCCGCGCTTGACGGCCTGCCCTTCGCGCAGCCCCCGCGAGTAGCGATCGAGATGCGCGTAGTAGTAGGAGTACCGTCCGGACGGGTCGAACTGGTAAACCGTGATGCCGCCGCCGCCCTGGCTGTTGAACAGCTTGGCGATGGTGCCGTCGTCGACCGCGAGCACGGGCGTGTGACGCTCGGCCATGATGTCGAGCGCCTCGTGCATGCGTCCGGCGCCGCGCTTGTCTGAGAACGTGTCGCGGAGGTCGTCGCGGTCGATGCCGTCGACCGGCACGATCAGGTCGTGATCGCGAAGCTCTTCCACCGCGCTTTCATTGGCCACTGCGCCGGTCGTCGCCACGACCTGGCCGTCACGCGCCACTTCGCCGGGCCGCTGGACTGCCCGCGGTTCGCCGGTGTCGTGGGCCGGCTCGGGATCGGGCGCCAGCGCCTGCTCGCGGCTCGGGGTGTCGAACTCGTGGAGGCGCCAGGTGAGCGCCACGTCAGCGAGCGCGCCGAGCGCGAAGCTGAGCCCGACGATCGTCGCGGCCCGCTGAATCCGGGCGATGCGCCGGCGCTCGAATCGTCTCATCTGAAGATGACGGGCGTGCCGGGACGCGCCCACTGCGCGACGCGCGCGACGTCCCAGTTCGTCAGCCGGACGCAGCCGTGCGACTGCGTATGGCCGATGCGCGACGGCTCAGGTGCGCCGTGGATCCCGTAGTGTTCCTTCGACAGGTCGATCCATAGGATGCCGACCGGGTTGTTCGGCCCTGCCGGAATCCGCGCCTTCGAGTGCGCGGGGTTGGCGTCCCAGAACAGGTCCGGGTTGTAGTTGAACGCCGGCATGCGCTGGACGGTGGTGACCTTCCAGGTGCCGATGGGCAGCGGGTCGTGCTCGCTGCCGCTCGTCACCGGCGCGTGAAAGAGCACGGCGCCGGAGGCGTCTTCGACGGTGAGCGCGCTGGTCTCTTTCGTCACGTAGATGGTGACGGCGGTCGCAGTTGCGGGCTTTCCGGTGGCCGGAGCCTTGGCGAAGGCGGACAGGTCGAACGGCATCACCTGGGGCACGAGTATTTCTTCGCCCGCACGCTCGAACGTCGCCCTGGGATTGAGCTGGCGCAGCAGCTGCGGGCTCGTGTGAAATCGCTCCGCGATCGTCTCGAGCGCGTTCTGGTACGCGAGCGCCTTCAGTTTCGATTGCTCCATCAGGTCAGCCGGGATCGCGGCCGTGAACGGGCCCTGCACCTCGGCGTCAGTCATCGCGTACGTCATCAGCGGCTGCTGGTTGCCCGCGCGTTCGGTCAGCTTCGCCCACGTGGCCGCGTCGGATGTGCCGGTTTCCGGCAGGCCGTTCGCCTTCTGAAACGCCATCAGTGCGCGGCGCAGGTTCGAGCCGGCGCGGCCGTCGATCTCGCCGGGCGAGAAGCCGGCGCGATCCAGCATCACCTGCGCGGCGACGACGTCGTTGATGACGGGCGCCTGCGCGAAGCCCACCTGGAACGAGAGATACGCAGCACAGCAGGAAGCAATCAGGGTCCGCATGGAAGAGGAGGCTGCAAACCGTGGACCTTCGCGGGTACCCTGTCAGAGTGAGCGGACCCGTGTATTCCCTGAACTTTCATGCCGATTACCGCTGCCAGCACTCCGGCGTGTGCTGCTCATCCGATTGGGACGTGCCTGTTGAGCTCCCGCTGTATCCCACTTTGGATGCGGCGCTGCGCAGCCGCCGTCTCGTGCCAGTGGCGGCAGGGGTAGACGAGGAGCCCGCGCTCGTGGTCGAGGCGGAGATGCCGGAGGGGGCCGCCGCGATGGTCTCGCGGGCGGCGACCGGCGACTGCGTCTTCTACCATCGCCACTCGGGCCTGTGCGTGGTGCAGCGCGATCTGGGCGAGCCTTCGCTCCCCGCGACCTGCCGCCACTTTCCGCGCATCGCCGTCCGGGACGCGCGCGGCACGTTCATCTCGCTCACGCATTACTGCCCGACCGCAGCGGCCATGCTGTTCCGCGGCGACACGCCGGCGGAGATCGTCGAAGGGCCCGCGGCGTTTCCACCTGCCGATTACGAAGGGCTGAAAGTTGACCCCGAGGCGTGGCCCCCGCTCCTGCATCCGACGATGCTGATGGACCTGGGCGGATACTCGGCGTGGGAACGGCACATGGTGGCCCGGTGCGCCCTCATGGAGCTGTCGCCCGAAGAGGTCGTGGCCACCCTCGACCGCGACGCGCGGGTGCTGCGCGCGTTTCAGCCCGGCAGCCGCTCGCTTGCCGATGCGGTGGCGGCGTTGCCGGCGGACACGATCGACGTGCCCGTACACGAGACGCTCGACGCGAGCCTGACGCTGCACCGGCAGATCGTCGCGGCGATACCGGCGGACTTGAGGCCAGAGCCCGATGAAGATGCGCTCGCCGACGTCTATGCGCGCGCGGTGAAGGCGCACTGGGCCACGTGGCACACGCCGCTCAAGCGGTACCTCGCGGCGAAGGCGTTCGCCTCATGGACGGCCTACCAGGGCCGCGGCGTGGTGACGATCGTCCGCGGGCTCGAGGCGGCGCTGGCGCTCGTGCGGGTGGAGGCGGTGCGCGAATGCCGGAACGCGGGCTGCGCGCTCGACGAGGAGCGCCTGAAGCAGGCGTTCCGGGGCGCCGACTTCGTCCTCAATCACCTAGCGGTAGGCGAGGCTCTCGCGGAGGTGTGGTCGGCGGCGGAGACACCTCAAGGTTGAAGACGGCCACGACCGGGCCGTGATCGCTTGTCCCGACCAGGCGCTGCACGTCGCATGACGAGGCCCGGTCCGCCAGCACCGTTGACGCGAAGAGATAATCCAGCCGCCAGCCGATGTTGCGTTCCTTCATGTTGCGCCACGGCGCCCACCATGTGAACAGGTCCGCGTTGTCCGGCTCGAGCGTCCGGTGGACGTCGACGAGGCCGCGGCTCAGGATGCGCTCGATCAGGGCGCGCTCTTCCGGCAGCTGGCCGATCGATCGCGGCTTGCGCTCCTTCGGGTGCACGTCCATCTCGGTCCGCGCCACGTTCATGTCGCCGCACAGCATCAGCGGCGTGCCGGCGGCCTGGAACTCCGCGGCGTAGGCGTCCATCGCCTCGAGGAACCGCATCTTCGCGGGGAAGTCCTTGCCGCCGTTCGGCACGTAGATCGACGCAACGGTTGCCTGCGGGAGGCGAACGGTCACGATCCGGTGCTCGTAGTCGAATTGCGGATGGTGAAAGGCGGGGCGTTCGGGATGTGACGCCTTCCGCACGTGCAGCGCCACGCCCGAATAGCCCTTGCCGCCGTGCCAGTAGCACCAGTAGCCCTCCAACTCGCACAGCCACACCGGGAGCTGGTCGAGCGCCGCCTTGATCTCCTGCCGGCAGAGGACATCGGGCTGTTCGCGCTCGATGAACTCCTGCACCTGCGTCTGGCGCGCGCGGATGCCGTTGACGTTCCAGGTCGCTACTTTCACTGGTCAGCGATGTTAACCTTCGTCCCCGATGCGCGTAATACCGGGCATGAGCAGCAGAGTGTTCGCGTTTCTAAGGCTCGCCCTACGGGCATTATCATGAGCGCGATGCCGCGTCGTCGCGCTTTTCTGGTTCTCGCTCTGCTCGTTCTCGCGTCGAGCGACGCGACGACGCAGTTGCAGACCGGCGCGCGACCCATCACGTCGCCGCGCCAGCAATTCGGCGCCGCCATCGGCGACGACTACTTCCTCGCCACCTTCACGCAGCTCGACGCCTACTGGAAGAAGCTCGATCGCGAATCCGATCGCCTGTCGGTCGTGGATATCGGTCCAACCGAAGAAGGCCGCCGCCAGCCGATGGCCATCGTCACGGCGCCCGAGAACCTGCAGGCGCTCGATCGTTATAAAGAGATTTCACGCCGCCTGGCGCAGGCCCGCGGTCTGACCGACGAACAGGCGCGTGCGCTGGCCGCCGAGGGCAAGGCGGTGGTCGTCATCGCCGGAGGGATTCACGCCGACGAAGTACTGGGCGCGCAGCAGCTGATCGAAACGGTGCACCAGCTTGTCAGCGGCGACGATGCCGAGACGATGCGCGTGCTGCGGGACACGATCGTGCTGGCGATGCACGCCAATCCGGACGGCCACGACATGGTGGCGAACTGGTACATGCGCGAGGCCGATCCGCTGCGGCGCTCGCTCGGACGCCTGCCGCGCCTGTATCAGAAGTACGCCGGCCACGACAACAATCGCGACTTCTACATGGCGACGCAGGCGGAGACGATCAACATCAACCGCGTCCTGTATCAGGAGTGGTTTCCGCAGATCGTCTACGACCATCATCAGGCGGCGCCGGCCGGCAGCGTGATGTTCGTGCCCCCGTTCCGCGGCCCGTTCAATCCCGCGATCGATCCGCTGATCCGTGACGGCATCGAGCTGGTCGGCGGTGCCATGCGCGATCGCTTCGCGGCGGAAGGGAAGGGCGGCCTCACGCCGCCGGACAGCGCCGAGTATTCCGTCTGGTGGAACGGCGGCCTGCGCACCACGCCGTACTTTCACAACCAGATCGGCATCCTGACGGAGACGCTGGGCAGCCCGACGCCGGGGCGGGACTGGCGCTTCCGCCAGGCGATCGACTACTCGCTGACCGCGAACCGGGCGGTGCTCGATGCGGCGTCTCGGCATCGCCAGGCGCTCCTCTTCAACATGTACCGGATGGGGAGGAACGCGATCGAGCGTGGCGCCGGCGGCACCCGCGCGTACGTCCTGCCGGCCGGCCAGCCGGACTTTCCGACGGCGACGAAGTTCGTCAACGCCCTGCTCAGCAACGGCGTCGCGGTGGAACGCGCGGCGCGGCCGTTCTCGGTTGGCGCGACCCGCTATCCCGCCGGCTCGTACGTCGTGCGGACGGCACAGGCCTTCGGCCCGCACGTGATCGACATGTTCGAACCGCAGCACCATCCCGACGACATTCCGCAGACCGGCGGCGCGCCGCGGCCGCCGTACGACAACGCCGGATGGACACTGGCGTTTCAGATGGGCGTGAAGTTCGACCGCGTCCTCGAAGAATTCGACGGCGCGTTCGAGCCGCTCGCGGGAATCGCGAAACCGCCGGCGGGGCGCGTGGTCCTTCCGCCTGCCCTTCGACTGTCGCTCAGGGCACCCCGAGCAACGTCGAGGGGTGAAGGCGGAAGCCACAGTGGCTACGTCGTCAGTCACGCCCCGAACGATGCGTTCATCGTTGTCAACCGGCTCTTGAAAGCGGGGGAGCACGTGTTTTGGCCGGGCCCGACTTCGATGTACATAGCGGCGCGTTCGTCAACGCGGCCCATGCTCGAAAGAGCGGCCGCGGAGCTGGGTCTGACGTTTACCGGCGTCTCGCAGCCGCCGGCTGCGGAAGCGCTGCAGCTTCGCCCGGTGCGGATCGCGCTGGCCGACAACACCGGCGGCTCGGTCCCGAGCGGTTGGATCCGCTGGATTCTCGAGCGCTACGAGTTTGCGTTCGACGTGCTGACGCCCGGACTGCTGGAGGACGGCGACCTGCGCCGCTACGACGTCCTTATTTTCCCGGACGACGTGGTGCCCGATCGGCGGGCGGCGTCGCGACTGCAGCGGTGGGTCGACGATGGCGGAACGCTGGTGGCGATGGGGCGGGCGACGGGCGTGTCCACGCACTTCGGTCTCCCCGTCTCGAACCCGCTGGCGGGGTTGAAGCCGGAGCAGTACTTCGTTCCCGGTTCCGTTCTGCGGGTGCGTGTGGACAACACGCTGCCGGCCGCGTACGGCTTCGAGCCGGAGGCCGACGTCTTCTTCGACAACAGCCCGGTGTTCCGCCTGGAGCCCGGCGCGGCCGCGCGCGGGGTGCGGCCGATCGCCTGGTTTGCCACGGGCACGCCGCTCCGCAGCGGCTGGGCATGGGGACAGGCGTATCTGAAAGACGCGGTCGTTGCGCTCGAGGCCCCCGTCGGGCGCGGCCGCCTGCTGCTGTTCGGTCCCGAGGTGACGTTCCGCGCGCAGTCGCACGGGACGTTCAAGTTTCTCTTCAACAGCCTCTATTACGGCTCCGGTACAAACGCTCCGCTACACTGATAGGCGGACCTGACAAGGTCCGCCCTACACACACCACACACCCTATGTTGATCGTCATGAAATTCGGCGGCACCTCCGTCGGATCCGCCGAACGTATCTCGCAGGCCGCGCAGCTCGCCGTCGATAGCGCCGCCAAAGGCCATCAGGTCGTCGTCGTCACCTCCGCGATGAGCAAGGTCACCGATGTCCTCATCGGCGCCGCGCGCACGGCGTCGGGAGGCGAGTGGGATCCCGCCGTGCGGCAGGAGCTCTTCGAGCGTCACAAAGCCGTGGCCGACACGATCGCCGGCGGCGATGCGGCCCGCCACGCGGCGGTGCTCGATATGTTGCGGCAGCGGCTGGATCGCTTCGAGAAGCTGTGCTTCGGCCTGTCGATGGTCCACGAGCTGACGCCGCGCCTGCTCGACGCCATCTCCGGCGTGGGCGAGATGCTGTCAGCGCCGCTGCTCTCGGCCGCCATCGCCGCGAAGGGGCGGGCGTCGCAGCCGGTCGACGCCACGGAGCTGATCGTCACGACCGACCAGTTCGGCGGCGCGGAGCCGATGATGGACGAGACGCAGGCGAAGGCCGGTGCGCGGCTGCGCCCCGCCATCGCGGCCGGCGAGATCCCCGTCGTCACCGGCTTCATCGGCGCGACGCTCGATGGCGTGATGACAACGCTGGGACGTGGCGGGTCGGACTATTCGGCTTCGATCGTCGCCGCGGCGCTCGACGCCGACGAAGTGTGGATCTGGACCGATGTGGACGGCGTGATGACGGCCAACCCGTCAGAGGTGCCTGAGGCGCGGACGCTGCCGGAGATCTCCTACAGCGAAGCGTCGGAGCTGGCGTACTACGGCGCGAAGGTCCTGCACTACAAGACCATCCTGCCGGCGTTCCGCAAGCGGATCCCGGTGCGGATCCTGAACAGCTTCAACCCTGGTCACCCGGGTACGCGGGTGAGCGTCGAGGGCGATCCCGCTGCGCTCGGCGTGAAGGCGGTGACCTCGATCCGCGGGGTCAACCTGGTGGCGATCAGCGGCACCGGCATGCAGGGGATTCCGGGGATTGCCGCGAAGACGTTCGACGAGGTGGCGGGGCAGCAGGCGAACGTGCTGATGATTTCGCAGGCCTCCTCGGAGAACAACATCTGCTTCGTCATCAGCGCGGCGGAGGCGCCGCGCGTGGTGACGGCGCTGCGGCGCGCGCTCGAAGTGGAGCTGATGCGCGGCCACATCGAGCAGATCTCGGTTGAGCAGAAGGTGGCGATCGTCGCCGCCGTCGGCGACCGCATGCGCGGGACGCCGGGCATCGCCGCCACCGTGTTCGGCGCGCTCGGCAAGGCCGGCATCAATGTCATCGCCATCTCCCAGGGGTCGTCTGAGCGCAACATCTCGCTCGTCGTCACCGACGAGGACGCCGCGCCGGCGGTCCGCGCGATCCACCAGGCGTTCAAGCTGGAACAATCGTAGGCTGGGGTCAGACCCGGAACGAGTCGTCACCGGGGTCTGACCCCGGAACGGGGCGACTCAAGGTTAAGATTCCGTTCATGCACAACGCGTTCGTCCCGGAAACGCTCGACGGCTGGAGCGCGCTTCATCTCATGTACCGCGTGCGGTGGGATCGCCTGCGATCGCACGGGTCGCGCGGCCAGCTCGCGGCGGATGCGGTGCAGGCGCTGGCCGTTCCCGATGCGGGCTCCACGGCGTTCGTGCAGGTGCTCGGCCACAAGGCCGACCTGATGATCATCTGCTTCCGGCGCGGTTTCGAGGAGCTGGCGAAGGCCCAGCTCGCGTTCTCGCGCACCGAGCTGCACGACCTGCTCGAACCAACTTCCTCGTACGTATCGGTCGTGGAGCTCGGGATGTACGAGATGACCGCGAAGCTGCACGAGCAGCTGGGCGCAAAACACAATCCGGGCAGCGAGGACTTCGAAAAGGCATTCGACGCGGAAATGGACACGCAGCGGCAGCGCGTGATGAACCGCCTGTTTCTCGACATGCCGAAAGCGCGCTACGTCTGCTTCTACCCGATGAACAAGCGTCGCGGCGAGACGGTGAACTGGTACAGCGAGACGTTCGAGCGGCGCGCGTCGATGATGCGCGAGCACGGGATGATCGGCCGCACCTACGCCGGCCGCGTGACGCAGGTCATTTCCGGATCGATCGGCTACGACGACTGGGAGTGGGGCGTCGATCTGTTCGCCGACGATCCGCTCGTGTTCAAGAAGTTGATCTACGAGATGCGCTTCGATGAAGCGAGCGCGAAGTTCGCGGAGTTCGGCCCGTTCTACACCGGGCTGCAATTCGCGCCCAGAAATCTGGCCGGTTTTCTGGACGGCAAAGTCCCCGAGATTGGTTGACGATTGTCTGATTTGCCACAGCTTTTGTGATCTCCGCGCATCATTTTGAAACGCTCTCCCGGATTACGATTCCGTACCCGGCCCCTAAGTTCTGATCGCTGAACAGTAAGCAGCAATGGCCTCCCAGCCCATCCGGAGGCTCGGGAATTGCTAAGTCAGGCTGCGGAGATCAGGATGAACCCTCTGACCCAGGAAACCTTCATTACCCGTCTTCGTCGTCATCGTGAACGCAACCGGATTTCGCTTGACGAGATCTGCACAGAGACCCGGATCAAGCGCGAGCTGCTCGAAGCCTTCGAGCGCTTCGATCTGTCCGCGTGGCCGCGCGGCGTGTACGCGCGCGCATGGGTGCGCGCCTACGCGAGCGCCATCGGTCTCGACCCGATCGATACCGTGGACGAATTCTGCCGTCTCTTCCCGCACGGCGATCGCCGTAACGGGCCCACGGTGCAGGACATCGCCGCCATCGTGGCGCACCCCTCCGAGTACCGGGAGGAGTTTGCGCAGGATCTCGATCGGCGGCGCTCGCCGCACGTGAACATGATGGCCAGGCCTGCCTGGCAGACGCTCATCACGCAGGCGGGGCGCCAGATGTGGATGTGGCTCGCCGCGCAGGCCTCGCCACTGCTCAGAGCCAAAAGCACGCCGCGTACAGCCGGCAGCCGGTAGCCCCTTCAGGGACTTCCGGTTTATTTCACCGGAACGAAACGCCCGCGAGCGGTATCGCGCAAACGCGCGATATCCTCGCGGCGCACCACCGACAGCGGCTGCGTCTGGCCGATTTCCTCAATCAACACGGCCGTCGTCAGCGGTGTCTTGTCGTGCAGCGCCTTGTACAGGCCGGCGATGACCGCCTGCTCGATTTCGGCGCCCGAGAAGCCGTTGGCCGCCAGCGCCAGGCCTGCGACGTCGAATCCCGCCACGTCCTGACGGCGGAGGCGCAGGTGGATCCGGAAGATCTCCTCGCGCTCTGAGAGCTCTGGCAGGTCGACGAAGAAGATTTCGTCGAACCGCCCCTTGCGGAGCATTTCGGGCGGCACCGCGGAGAGGTCGTTCGCCGTCGCCGCGACGAACACGCTCGCGCGCCGCTCCTGCAGCCACGTCAGGAACGACCCGAGCAGGCGCTTGGACAGTCCGCCGTCGCCGTCGCCGCCGGTGGCAAAGCCTTTTTCGATCTCGTCGATCCACAGCACGGCCGGCGCAATCGCTTCGGCGACGTCGAACACCTTGCGCAGGTTTTTCTCGGACTCGCCGATGTACTTGTCGTAGAGGCGGGAGGCGTCGAGCTTCAGCAGCGGCTGCTGCCACTGCCGCGCGATCACCTTCGCGGCCAGCGACTTCCCGCAGCCCTGCACGCCGACGATCATCACCCCGCGCGGCGGCGTCAGCCCGAGGGCCTGCGCCTCGGCGCCGAATCCCATCTTCGCGCGCGCGAGCCAGGCCTTCAGGCGATCGAACCCGCCCAGCTCGAAGGCGTTGTCGTCGGGCGGATAGAACTCGAGCAGCCCGCCGTCCTGCAGCGCTTCACCCTTGCGCCTGATCAACTTCGGGACATCGTCTGCCGACAGTGTGCCGTCGGTGAGGATGGCCCACGACAGCGCCTGGCGCGCCTGGTTGATGGTGAGCCCCGACAGCGCGTCCAGGACCTGCTCCATCCCTTCGGGGCCCAGTGTGACCTGGAACGCGTGCTGGCCGCGGAGCGCGTGCAGCGTCCGGTGCATCGCCTGTTTGAGCTCTTCGCGCCCGGGCAGCTGCAGCCGCAGCGGCACCGCCTCGCGCGCGAGCTCGCCGGGGAGCGTCATGTTCTCGCCCGACAGGACGATCGTCGATCGGGTCCGGCCGAACGCCTGCGCGGCCTCGCGGAATGCGCGTGTCGTGGCGGCGTCGGCCAGATGCGCCGCCACATCCTTCAAATGGAACAGGCCGCGGACCGTCAGCGTGGAGAGATGGCGGAGGAGGTTTTTCGGGTCGGCGGTCCCGTGAATCATCCCGGTTCCGTCCACGCGCTGGAGCCCCCGCGTCACCGTCCAGGTGAACAGCGGGAGCTTCAGCTCCGCGGCGACCGCGCGCAGCAGATCGTCGACGCGCTCCTCCTCGATCGTCTGCATCAGGACGACCGGGTGCATCGACTGGATCAGGACCTTCAGTTCATGAAGGACGTTGGTCGCCAACCTACCAGCCGGCCTTCTGCCCCTTGTTCTGCTCGTCGAGCCATGCCTTGAGCGGCGCGTAATCGTCGGCCATCGGGGTGGCGTCCATTTCGCGCTGACCGGTCAGCGCTTCCAGCGTCTCCGGCCACGGCCGCGATGCGCCCATCTCGAGCGCCGCCATCAGACGCTTGCCGGCGTCGGCATTGCCATAGATGGAACAGCGGTGGAGCGGAGTCTCGCAGCCGGCCGTCTTCGACAGCGCGCGGTGGAACTGGAACTGCAACACGGCTGAGAGG
>SXGR01019033.1_pt1 | contig 14026 bp, 9 predicted proteins | sample 3174711 | NCBI WGS metagenome assembly SXGR01 (sample SAMN11356860, study PRJNA531348) | freshwater metagenome | isolation source: freshwater sample F1-60 | place: China: Fuxian Lake, Yuxi | collected 2017-12-25
CCGATCCCACCTGCGCCGCCAACCGAATCCGTTGCCCCTCCCCACCGGATAGCGTGGCCGCCGATCGATCGAGGGAGAGGTAGTCGAGGCCAACCTCGTGCAAGAAGGTGAGTCTTTCTCGGATCTCCGCAAGCAGCAGACCGCCGATCTCGCGTTCCTCTGGAGCGAGCCGCAGCTCGGAGAAAAAGGCAAACGCTTCTTTCACAGACAGCCGAGTGTAGTGGTAGATCGGCCGCTCACGGAAGGTTACCGCCAGCGCCACGGGGTTGAGCCGCCGCCCTTCGCACACGGCACAGGGTTTTTCGACGCGGAAGGGCTCGAGGCCGGCGTGCCGCGTCCACCGCCACACATTCTCCACCAGACCAAGAAGCCCTTCCCAAGGGCGCTCACGCACCTCCACGGTCCCATCCGGACGCTCGATGGACGCCCTCCACTCCAAATCCGGATCGCCGTGCAACAGCTTCTGGACGGCCTTCTCCGACCAATCGGACAATGGTTGCTTGCCGTTTCCACCGATCCGTTTGCTGATCTCGAACAGGGCAGCGCGATCGAAGCGGGTAAACGGGACCCGGCCGTCTTCGTTGAACGCTTGAAACCCCTCGGCGGGGGGTTTCGAGAAGTCCACCAACCGCGAGATCTCAAAAGCGGCGTTTACCCCAAGGCCTGCGCATCCGCCGCATGCCCCCTGCGGTGCATTGAACGAGAACAAGCGGGGTTCCAGCTCAGGAACCGAAATTTCAGGGTGGGTAGCGCAGCTGCGCGCCACCGAAAAGGTTCGCTCTTCCTCTCCAATCAGCAGTGCAAAGGTCCCGTCGCCGCTCAACCTCACCGCCGTTTCGACCGCCTCGACCACCCGAGTTCGGTCGGTCGTATTCAGCACCAACCGATCCACAACCACTTCGATCGTGTGTTTTTCGTACCGTACGAGCTCAATGCTCTCGTCCAGCATTCGAAGCGCACCGTCCACACGCACTCGCGTCCATCCGTCCCGACGTAAATCGTCAAGCTCTTTACGATATTCCCCCTTGCGGTCGCGCACGACCGTCCCCAACACTTGGGCAGTTCGACCCTCCGCTTCCTCCAGAACCTGGTCGACCACCTGTTCAATGGAGATCTTGGAAATCACCGAACCGCACACGGGGCAATGCGGAGTTCCGAGGCGGGCCATCAACAGCCGGAGATGATCGTAAATTTCCGTGATCGTACCGACGGTCGAACGGGGATTTCGGTTCACCGTCTTCTGATCGATGCACACCGTGGGCGAGATGCCGTCAACAGAATCGACCTTGGGACGCTCCATTTGGCCCAGGAACTGCCGCGCATAGGACGACAACGACTCCATGAACCGCCGCTGTCCCTCTTTGTACAGCGTATCAAAGGCAAGGGAGGACTTCCCAGAACCCGAAACCCCCGTGAACACCACTAAGGCATTCCGGGGGAGATCGACGTTCACGTCGCGAAGGTTGTGCTCCCTCGCGCCGCGCACGACAATTCGGGTCGGATCAGACATTCACGGGGCCCACTGAACCCACACGATCAGGGCTATTCAACCGCGGTTGGAACAGCACTCACCTCGACCAAATTCACCGTCGCAACGGCGAAATCCTTGGTCTTCATGGAGACTTCCACGCCGTCGAGCCAGTGCGACTGCAAGTCCGGCGCTTCCTTCGCCATTTTTTGGAAGGTGTACTCGGTGTACAACTTCCCTGGTTCCGACTTACTTTGAGAGAGGGTGCCCACCGTCGTCGATCCTGCCCCGCCCTGCTCCGCAGGAGGAATGACGCCTTCGACGCTGAACTCCACCTTTTCGATCTCCGAGCCCTGCCCGTCTTTGACGGTAGCAATCAGGCGCAGACCGGTCATCTCGTACCGCGACCGGTTCATCAGCTCGAATCGGAAAACCGTACGTTGGTCGCTATTTTCCGCGAGCATCCATGCGGCGCTTCCAACCTCGACATAACGATCTGGATTGTAAAGAGGATCATACTCCTCTTTCGCCTCTTTTCCGCCGAGCTGGTACATCGGCAACACATGGTCGGTGGGAATCCAACCTTCCTGTCCGTCTGCCGTACGCGCCCGGTAAAAATTGCCCCGCTTCGCCAACAATTCGACCACGCCGTCTTTGGAGACGGGGATAGTCACAGCGGCGGCCACATCCGGATCGGCCCGCAAACCGCTCCCTTCAGCGGTCACCAACATCTCGGAGGTTTTCAGGCCACCTTCGCCGATGATCGTCTGGGTGGTCATTGAGGTCATGAACGAGAGAGCGGCCATGACGGTGAATGCGAGGCTCAACAACAGCATCGCGGCGCTGGCCAGACCGACGACCAGATAGCGTCCCATGCCTCCGCCGCCCGCAAAAGGTTCATCAGGAACTAAATCCTTCAGCTCCGGGATTTCGGTCGCATACAACCACCCGTTGGATCCAGGGGGTTGGATCATATCTCCGGCGACCAGCCGCCCCCCCTGAGCCAGCTCCTTCAGCTCATTCAGCGACGCCACGCCAAACTGGCTGTCTTTCTGGGTCACGAGCCATTGCGCCATCATGCACTCCAATCAGGGCGGATCGGATTAGCTGCGATCGGCCCCACACGCAATGCCCCGTCGAACCGACTGACGAGCCTTTGACGCCGTGTAGTTACCAGTTCATGTCCGCGAAACGCCAAGTAACAAGACCCGTTTGGTAGGGGTTGCCCCAGTCATCGGGATATTGATCGCAATAGTAGTCGGCGCCTCCGCAGAAACCCGTGGCAAAACCGGCAGAAAGTGAGGGGAGGGCTAGGTCCATCTCGGCAAGGTTCAGCTCGATGACCACGTGGGTGTCGTCCACATTGGTCACCAACGGCTCTCCCAAGTCGTGAAACGACCCGTCATACCCCCGCAAAGTTCCCACACCTGACTGCGCGACCAACTGATAGAAGTCGTACTCTCCACCGTCGCTAAGCATCCAGCTTTCAACGAACAACGTCCCTGCATCGTATGGTTCTGCAGACTCGAGCTCAATTTCCAGGGTTACACCGTCCGACCGATACCGCCCCCCCACGATGTCGAAGGGGTAGGAATTGACGGCGTCGCCCGCATCGTCTCCGATGGCGTCGATGTCCAGCCAGATTGCTTCACCAAGAACCAACTCGAAATCCACCCAGTAGGTCTCGGTGCCATCACCGCACGTAAGACGAAAATCGAGGTCATCGCCAAAATCCCCCGTCACCGAGATTTCGAAATCGTCCTCCACCGCCGTGGCACCATCGGCGATCGCCCCAAAGTTACCCGTTGCATCCAAAATGGTGCTTCCACCCGCACCACCGGTCTGCGACAGCACGCAGGCCACGCCACCAAAAGTGTCCCGAAGACCCTGGTTGGCCAAGGTGACTTCGATTTCCACGGTCTCGCCGGGATCGAGAATCCCATCGTCGTCGCCATCACCAAAATCATCGATCCCGAGCCGACTCACGTTCAGTACCGGCCACGGAACAGCGACCGAACCCGATAACGACCAATCGTCGACATCATCATGAAGTTCCAGGCGCAAAGAAACTGGCGTAGAATCACGATGACTCGGGGATACCTGAAACTGAAAGGGCACTTGAACCGAACTTGGCGTCCAAGGCGCGCCGAGAAGAATAGGATCATCCGTCAAAACCACCACATCCGGATCGTCCGACACCAGGGTGACCCAGGCCGAACCTGTGGTCGATGCACCCGAATTCCACAGCGTCGCATTCCAGGTCACCGTATTTCCAGGTTGAACGGGATTCGGGCTGGTCGTGGCCGAAAGTAACGTTGGATTGGGCCGTTTAGGAAGGTAGAAGTAGGTGGTGTCCGTGCCAAATGCGCCAAGATCCGCGCTAACGAAGGTCTCTCCGCCCCATTCCATGGAAAACGAATCTAGGGAACCCGCTACGTCCGACTCTACGCGCAGCCACCACCGATGATCTCCCGGTTCGGGAGGCAACATCTCGTGTGCATCGGTGATGTCAATGTCGTAGGTACTGGCCACGTCCGAAACAACGCCTGATACCACCGGAATTTCGAGGGTTGGTGCGGCCGGATCTCCAACCCCGAGGGTCAACCGCAACACGCCCGTTCCGGAACGGGTCACCGTCAAATGCGACGTCGAAGGTTGACCGACTACAATGCTGCGAGGCCATGCCCAGGTGGTTTCGCCATCCGTGGCTTCCACCACGAGGGGAATGTACGAGTTGACCGGCACGTCCTCCCGAATATGCAAGCCAAGAACCCAGGTCGCATCTCCATTTCCTGCAACCGGGTCCGTTTCAAGGGCTGCCGCGGCCGTGCCAAAGGCCGGGTCCACCTGAAGCCGGACTTGCAACGGCTGTGACTCCGTCGCACTGGAGTTTGCAACTTCAAACGTCAATCCAACCGAGTCACCGGGGAGAGCAGGATCTGGCGTCAGCGAGGCCTCGCTCAAGGAAAAGTCCGCTTGGCGTTGTTGGACGACGACATCATCAATATGCCAAAGGTCCGCTTGTTCGCCCTGGTACACCCAGGCAACCCAAACAGAGGTGTCCCCAGCCCAAGCCGAGAGGTCGAACACCGACGACCGAACCCACTCGTCCTCCGGTGCCACCGGAAGCGCAGATAGAAGCTCCCAAGTACCCGTAGCGGGATCGGCTGAATCGGCGGAAATCCACAGCTCATGGTTTCCAAGATCCGCATAGTCCGCGCTTTCAAACCAAGAAAGCTCGACATTGTCCAGCGTGCTGAAGTCGAGCGCAGGAGAAATCAACCAGTCGCGAATTTCACCTGTTCCATCGGCTCCCCTGGAGTGGCTCGCCGCGCTTTCCCCAGTGTGTACGCGCGAAGTTCCAATGTCCCAGCGTGCTCCAGGAAAAGCCTCGGACCATTCATTCCAACCCAAACGGTACAGGCCGCCGGCGCCGGTAACTTCAAAATCCTCTTCAAAGGGAAGATTCTCCCCATCCAGGACCGCAGGAACCAGGAACGGCTCATCGTCACCTTGTTCCGGTAAAAACGACGGCACTCGAAGATCCGACGCATCTTGCGCTCGAACGTAGTATTCCAACCCTTCTACCGCGATCGCATCGCCGGGGACGACTCCGGTCCACAGATCTTCGCTACGCTCCAAAAATACGGTATCCCAGACACTTTCGCCATGGGTGCGGTAATAGACAAGTACTTGACCAACGCCATCGGGATCGATGGCGCTCACTGCCACGGGCAGGTCCCGCCCCACCACGACTTGGTCGAACGCGTCGTGAGTCAGTGTTGGACCAACATTTTCAGGTAGCAGCACCGGATCGGTATCGGCCTCTCCCGCACACCCCGCCAACAAAACAACGAGAAAAGGTGCTTTCATGGCCGATCCTCGCTCTCAAGCAACGGTCGTAAGCCGCCCGATACCGCTGCTTCCTCGAACATTGAGCAGATCGTCCAGCACTGGTAGGTCACCACATTGCCAAACTCATCGACAAAAGGGGAACATTCGAATCCTGACGGACATTCCTGCCCCGAACTGCAATCGACGCCGCAATAGTGCGCGTAACAGATGTTACCCTCGCCGCACTCGGCGTCTTCATCGCAAAAATGGCAGTACATTCCTCCCGCATCGTAACAGCTGCCAGTTGCGGTGTTGCAAAACTCCTTGAATGCGCAATCTACCTGAGTATTTGTGCAAGCGGCCGCCTCGCACTCCCGGGAATCCAAATTGCAGGCGTCCCCCGGGTAACAATCATTGTCTTCGGCACACCCGGTTCGGCAGTCCCCTTGAAGACAATAGGACTCCATCGGGCACTGCGCGGACGTGGCACACCGGGCCTCGACACAGGACCCGTCGACGCAGGTCTCGCCAAACCCACACGGCACATCCTCAGCGCACTCATATTGTGTGCCCGAACAACCCCAAAAAAGGGCAATTGAAATCAACCGAATCACTCGCTGCCCCCATCGGTATCTGCGACGGCTGTTGCCGAAATGCGGTATTTGGCCACGATGTAGTGTTCGCTCGGTGGAATCTGTGTTTCTCCGAAGTGGAGGTAGTTTCCATCCGCCACATAGGTGAAGTCTTCACCACGAATCAGGTCGCGAACCTTCTCGTCTTCATCTTCGGCGGCGTACAATGCCACTTCCAGCGTATCCAACTGCGGATACTGCGAGAGTTCGAAGTCTACCGACAAGCCCGAAAGTGTGAGTCCAAGCTCTTCAATAATGGGGGCGAAATCGTCCTCACAGATGGACTCCACCAAACCCTCGGTTGCGTTGGCAACGGCGATGTACCGTTCGCCATAAGCCGCAACTCCCGCGTCACTTTCACACGATGGAAGACCTGTTTGGGGAGGCTCGTCCTTCCCGACCACCGCCGAAAGGTTCACCACCGAACGATCGCGGTAGGCGCGATCTCCCTTGAGATCCGTGAAAAACCGCACATAGTCCGACGCGGCGGCCCCAGAGCGGTCCTCCTCATCCGACACAAACAGGATCGAGAGGTTTGCGTCCTCTCTCAAGAACCCCTGATTCGACTCGGTAAAATAGGGCTCTTCAAAAACCAACTGAGCCGCCTCCAAACCTTGCTCAAGGCCGTTGCCCGTGGTGCCCTGCGCCACCAACTCCGCAAACAACTCGCCCGCGTCCGGAGTTTCGTTGTTCAATACTCTGACATCGTGGTTCAACGAAAAACCCTCGGCCAAGGCGATATCCACCGGCGTCTCACAATTGGACGTCAGCGATCGCCCGACCACCAGCACACCGTAGGGACCGATCTCCGAATTTTCAGGGAAGGTAGCAAGATTTCGCCCAGTGTCCGCCACCGAAATTCCGGACAGGGACAGGGTGTCGTCGGTCCGATTGGTGATTTCAAACCACTCGCACTCGGAATCCAAGCCTGAGCTTTGCGCCATAATCTCGGTAACCACAATCTCCTGCGCCAACGGCGCTCGCGGCCCATTGTCCTCCGTAGGCGTGGGCACCACCGTCGGAATGCCCGCACAACTCGGGTTCCATACCCCGGGACTACCGTGGTCTCCTCCCCCGAAAGTGCCCGGAGAGGCGCACCAATTGGCCGCAATGTCGTTGCTCGCGAAGGCGTCTGGAGCGAGCTGAAGGGAAGTACCCGCTTCAAACACCCAATCCCGATTGTAGGCGACCCCATCGAGCTGACCAAAATTCGCGCGCAGGATGATTTCGTCGTCGCCCCCCATCAGAAGACCGCGGAAATGCGGATCTTCCGTATCGGTGGTGGTCACTCCTAACTGCCAATCGACATCGGCCGTCTCAAACGTCTGTAACAAAGCGTTGAAATTGCTAGCGAGGTTTTCCTGCTCCTCCACCATCGAGCAGGAGTTGTCGATCACCACCAGCAAATCAACGGAATTCCTAGCCTCCTGCCGGAATACATCGACTTTCGTCTGTTCGGTAAACCCCTGATCGTTGCAGGCGATCAACAGTGAAATTGTCCATATTCTTCGCATGAACTACTCAATCGGGGCAACGATCGTGTCGTCACCCTCATCAAAAGGTCCAACGACGGTTTCCATCACCTGATCGATGACCGTAGCCGTCTGGGCATCGATGTGGAAGGTCGAGTAAACTACCATTCCCGAGCTTCCCGGTGGCTGAAACGACATTAGCAATGGGGCATCCTCGACCTGCTGTTCCCCTTGCCCATCCAGGGCTTCCCAAGCGACGTCCCCGCTAACCCAGACCACCGCGTCTGCAGCGGCCACCTCCTCGGCAACGGCCCAATTGGAAAAATCGTACCGAACGGACATTTCGTCCATTCCGATGGCATCGACCAAGGCCTCCTGATCCACCGACGCCGTGACCGTCCCAATGGAGCCAAGCTGGGCTCCATCAAAAACCTCATCGTCTCCCACAAACTCAATGGCGTCCGGCCAAGCGGCTTCAATGAGGTCATACCCCCAATCCGTCACCACCAAGATCCCGCCGTGATCGACGAACGATTGGACTTCACCAATCACAAATTCATCAGAAACAAACTGATCATCCGGCGCCACCCCGTTGTAGGTGTGCAGCCCAAACCCGCGCGTGCCGGACGCGACCATCAGCAGGCCATAGCCGTCGAGTTCCTCTCCATCAAATAGGCGTTCGACCTTCAAAGATACCGCATCGGGATCGTATTCCGCGTCCCACGTCGCCACCGAAATGAGCCCCTCGTACGACTCATGCGCGACCACCAATCGCTGAAAGGGTGCTGCAACATTGTCAAAATCCCCAGCAGTTACCGCAATTGCACCGTCCAACGTTCGCGTTAGGCCATCCTCACGAGTGCACGCCGATAACGCCAGCAATCCCAAGATGGATGCTCGCATGACTACTCCAACCACATCGTCGCGGAGGTGCTCAAGACTGAGTCCGACTGACACGTTTGAATCGTAGAGAACGGAAGGCCGAAATAGGGGCCCTCGATCGCACTGACAGCCCCGAACGACACCTGACTCCCTTCCAATGCGGATAATTCAGCAGAGGAGTAAGTGTGCACACCATCGTCCCAAGGTAGACTGCCCGCGAATCCAGGTTCACCGTCTGCAACCAACGTACCGCTAATCTGTGTCCCGAAGATCGCGTCCGGGTAAGTTTGGGCCGGCGTCCATTCGTAGGTAAAGTCCTCCGCTCGACTTACGGTGAGATCGTTAGCGAAAACGGGTGATGTCAGGTAATAATCCGCCGGGACGGTCGGCTGAACGTCGACCAGCAACACTTCAGGAATTCCGTCAGGATCGCCCTGAGTATGCAGATCGTACATTGTATCGAAATGGTAGTCGCTAAGCGTTAAATCGTGCGCCACGTAAACGATCTGCCCCGTCGCTGAAACCACTTCCTTTGTCAACGTGACGACATTTTCTGGGCCCTCAAACCAGACAAAATCCCCGGCGCTAACCGTTTCCGGATTGGGACAGTCCTCGGGTTCCGCCTCGGGCGGCACCGGAAAGACGCCATTCGCATCATACGGCATCGGACCCGACCCCGACGGCGGTGGGGAACCACAAGGTGGATCGAGCGGAATCAGAAAGTACGCCTGCGCATACACCTGCTCCAACAGCTCACCGGTTTCGTTATCGATCTCCCGGTACACGTCGAACGCAAGCCCCACATACACATTGGACAGATCGGGAGGTGCATCCAACACTTCAAAGGCGTCGGGTATGAACACCGACTCATCGTCGTACGTCAGCAACACGTCGCGCATGCCGATGCGCGCCGCATTGGACAATTGCATCGTGCCGTAAATCTCATCGGCGGCAAGCACCGTCGAATCGGTCGGTTGGACATCCGCATTGGGTCCACTGTCGTCCCAAAACTCCACGGACACCACGTCGCCGAAATTCGTGTTGACCCCATGAATCGTGAACTCCACAGATTCACCCTGGTACGCCTCTTGGGGCTCAAAAACGGCGGTCACCACCGCTCGGTCCACCATCAGTCCGTCATACAGCGTCAATACGTCCGGACCATCCGCCATTCCGACGTCCCGGAGGCCCGGAAACGCATTGGGGTGTACCGCAATCCGCGCCGCCGCGAGCGTCTCAGACAACACATCAAAATCGAGTATTTCGACGTCTTCACCAAACACAGGCCAAGTATATCCTTCGGTCCAGTGGGTGCTTTGGCCTACAATCGCTACCTGCACGGTTTCGCCCATCTTGGCGGAGGCGGGCTCGATGCGGAAAGACTCCGCGATCACCTGCAGGGGCTCCTCTAGAGGAATTTCTTCGCCGGAGATGTTCAGCGTCACATCGCGATTGCCAAGTTCCGCTGCTGGATCCACCGTCACGTGCGCAACAGCATTGTAGCCGTCGCTCACCGTCACCGAGTCGACCACCAAACCCTCACCAAAATCGATGTTCGTCTCACCAAACTCAAAGTCCGAGGCCGCCGCGGACAAGGTGATATTGAGCGTGGTGCCCACGCCAACCACCGGTGGATGAAAACTGAACGCCGATTGCCCCGCAACCGCCGCGTCCGAATCTGCCGCCCCAGGGGTGCACGCGGCAACGAAAAGCAAACCCAAACCCATCATCCGTGCGCGCATCGGCCCTCCGCAGAGCTGGACGACTATACCCGTTTCGGCCCCCTACCTTCAATGCAAGAACGCTATTTCGATCCAGCAATCCCGGAATCACGCCGCGGGCGGATTTTGCGGCAGGCAAACCACACCACGAATTCGTACACCCCCTCCGCCTGCGCCTGGTGTACGCTGGGGCATTGCAGGGCGACTCATGTCAAACATCGACGAACTTTATGCGGCGTTGGCCGCGGGCACACCCCACCAAGTGGTCCCAGGATTCGCTGAACCACTTCTGCTCGCCAACGTACGGAAAGCGGCACGCTCGGAAACCTTGGAGGAACGCCTGGACGGCGCGCGCGTCGCTGCCGGAATTGGCGGCCGCGACGCGATGGAGACCCTGCAACTGTTTCTTTCCGATCCGGACACCAAAGTACGGGCATACACCCTCGAACTTGCCATACATGCAGGAGAGTTTGGCCGCCCTTTTGTACGGCTAGTCGCCGAAGATACCGATACCGAGCTCGCTTTGGCAGCCCTAGCTGAGCTCACTCGCACCGCCGACAAAGCCGCCAGCAAGAAAGTTCGCGCCTTGCTTAAGCACCCATCCCCGAAAATACGCCAAGCAAGCCTTGTATTTCTGGGACAGAACGGCGGCGCATCCATGCGTCACGAGATCGAGCCGTTGTCGCGCGATCCCGACGCCGCGGTTTCGGCCGCCGCAGCAGAAGCGTTGCACCGTATTGATGGCGGAAGACCTCGGCAAACAGGCAATGCGCCAACAGGTGTGCCGACTCCTGCGCCTGTTCCACCGGTCCCACCACCTATTCCGCCCGTCCCCTCATCAGTTCACGAAACTCCAGTTACTACCCATGCTTTTGAAAGCGCGGCCGAAACGCAGTCCTCCCCAACGCCCGAAGCCCCCCCTACGACGCCCGCACCCCACGACCCCGTCGCCACCGCGAAAGCGATCGGAAATGGGGCACCCTTGACCTCCTCTTTCGATGCAGGCTCGATGGCAGCGATCCAAAACGCTCTTCGCGGCGACAAAGATCCCGCACTCGCTCGCGGTGTTGCTCGACTCGCGGTCGCTCAGAATTGGTCTCCCTGGACCGCACTCCTCAAGCCAATGTTGACCCACACCGACCCTTCGGTTCGAAGCGAAGCCGGGTCAGCGTTGGCCGCCATCGGAGCGGCATCTCTGTTTCCGGCAGTTCTGGGTTTGCTCGCCGATGCCGACCCCAAGGTGCGAGTCGCAGGCATTCAAGCCGCAGCGGACATGGGACTCCGTCTCAAGAAAGAACGGTTCGTTCATGAGAAACTCCAAGTTCTGGCCGGCGATACCGACGCCACGGTCAAAGCCGCGCGAGACGCAGCCGCAGCGAAACTCGGCCTAAAATGAGGATTCTCGGCATTGACGAGGCTGGTCGCGGTTGTGTGTTCGGTCCGCTGTTCGTCGCAGGTTTTCTGCTGGAAGACGGCTCTGAAGAAGAGTTGCGCTCGCTCGGCGCCGACGACAGCAAGAAGCTCAGCCACAAGCGGCGCTGGGAAGCTCGACATCGGCTCGCGTCCAAAGGAACCCCCGACGTCCGGAAGATCGAGCCCGTCGAAATCGACGCTGGAAACCTAAATACGCTCGAGGAGAAGCTCGTCGCAGACCTCGTCTCGACGTGGAGACCGGACCGCGTGGTGATCGACGCGCTCGGGCATCCGCGGACGCTCGCGGCCATCGTGGCCCGAATTCGTTCCCAGGTTTCCGATGCTCCAGCGGGCCAAGAGTGGATCATGGAGCCCAAGGCCGACAGCATTTGGCCGGTCGTCGGTGCGGCATCCATCTTCGCCAAAACCGATAGAGACGCGGCACTTACCCTTTGGGAGGCCGAGTATGGGGCCCTCGGCTCTGGCTATCCTAGCGACCCCGTGACCCGCGCATGGCTCGAACATTGGCACCGCAGCAAAAAGCCCTGGCCTCCCTTTGTCCGGACCCGTTGGGAGACGGTGCGGGCGCTCTCAGAACCCTCGCTATTTGGGGCCTAGCCAGCGGCGAGCAGTAATCCCCGCAACGCCATCGTTGGCCAAGGCATCCGCTCGCTCGTTGCCTTCCACACCCACATGCCCGGCGACCCATCGAATGCTCACGTTCGGCCAAGCCTTCAACCGTTGGCGAAGGTCGAGGATCAACTCCCGGTTAGCCTGAGCTTTCCAAGACAGCATCAGCACGCCGTGCGCGTACTTGGAGTCCGTCAAGATCGACACCGGCGTGCTTTTGGAGATTCCTGAATCCTCCAGAAGATCCAGTCCCAACGAAACGGCCGATAGCTCCGCAACATTGTTGGTAGCATTGCCCAACTTCCAAGAGGCCTCCCCCCTCCGCCCGTCCGGAAGCACCACGGCGGCGCCAGCGCCGGCCGAACCTGGGTTTCCCTTGGAGGCGCCATCGGTAAACACCACCGCGGTATCCGCACCAAGGGATTCGATCATGGTCCGAGCTTGCGCTTTGGCCGCGGCGGATTGCGCCGCAGTACGAGTGCCGGCCTTTCCCAAGCTCGTCACCGGTGCGGATGCCTCCGCTGGAACACCCGTTGCAAGGGCCTCGATCGGAGCACCGGCATTCAGCGTGACCCGCGCCGCGCCCGCGCGGTACACCTTCGAGCGCTCGCCCGCCGTGTACCGAATCGGAACTCGGCCGCCGGAAATCTCGGGACGACCGTCTGCATCCACCTGAACCCAGACGTCCTTCCCTTCAAACTCGCCTTTTTTCCACATGAATCAGGCGAGTTCCGCTCGTCCATTCGAAATCACGGTCTGACCTTCCGAATTCTCGGTGACGAACTGCAACTGCTTGCCGTCCTGCCATACCTTGAGGGTCAGCGGGCTTCCTGGGAACACCGGTTTGGCAAACCTTACTCCCAATCGGCGCAGTTTCGATGGATCGCCACCCGCAAACTGGTTGATCAAGTCCCGCTGTGCAAACGCCATCGTGCACAGGCCGTGCAAGATTACACCAGGAAGACCGGCCGCTTTGGCCGTATTGGGGTCCACATGGATCGGGTTGTCGTCCCCGGAAGCCACCGCATACCGCGTAGCCTGATCGGCCGAAACCTGCTGTGCGACGACGCGATCAGGAGCCGGGGGCGGCTCAACGGGTGCAGCCGGCTTCTTCTCGCCACCTTCGGCCTTCTTGGAGCCGCGGATGAAATAGGTCGTTGTACCCTCGATAGCGAGCTCGCCATCGACAAAGCCGTACAGGCCGAACACCACCACCCGACCGGAGGACTTCTCCTCCAGGGACAGGAGTTCGCCCCGCAACTGAAGCAGGTCGCCGTGTCGAAGCACGCGATGAAAGCGCACATCATGCTCACCGTGAACCAGTCGCAGCAGGTCCAGCTGCAACTCCGGATCCGTCGCCAACTTCATCATCATCGTAATGAACGGTTTGACGTGGTACATCGGCGGCGCCACAGCCAAGTCGCCAAAATAAGCGGCGTTGGTGTCATCGGTCGCCCGGGCATACGCTTCAAACTCGGCGCGGTCGACGAACCAATATCCGCCTTCATACCGCTTTCCGATCGCCACCGGCTTGGCTTCCGCTGCGGGAGCCGGAGCCGCCGCCGGGGCAGACTTTCCACCGGTTGCCGCTTCAAAAGCAGCCGCGACCTTCTTAAAATCGAAGGCCATCGCCATCTTCATCAAATCGCCCATGTTGTCCGCGGATGCCTTGCCCGACATGAACGCTTTCTGGGGATCGAGCTCGCCTTTGAACATCGCCACCAGATTGTCCTTTCCGATTTTCACCGTGCAGGTCGCGGTGCCTTGCAGCCCCGAACTGACCTTTACACCTGCATCATCGATAACCACCGTCTGGTCCGTGCCGCCGTTCACCTGCCACTGGATCACGGATTTCCATCCAGGAACCGCACCGGCCTTAAAGCCCGCTGGGAAGAACGAAAAAACTTGTGACACAATGTCATAACCACCCGCGGCCGCCACATGAGCCGGTGCAGCCTCCCAACGGGTGATGTC
>SXGR01372730.1_pt1 | contig 14026 bp, 15 predicted proteins | sample 3174711 | NCBI WGS metagenome assembly SXGR01 (sample SAMN11356860, study PRJNA531348) | freshwater metagenome | isolation source: freshwater sample F1-60 | place: China: Fuxian Lake, Yuxi | collected 2017-12-25
CGGCTTACTTGTCACATTGGTGTGGCTGTATCTCGAAGTGCTGCGCCTGCTCGCCAAGTTGCGCGATCGCTAGACGCCCTGCGTGACGCAGGGTCTTCGTGCGCACACTGACGGCCGTCAACGTTGCTGGTGGTGCGGTGACGACCCGTTGTATGTGACTTACCACGACTCTGAATGGGGGCGGCCTGTTCACGACGACGTGCGCTTGTTCGAAAAAATTTGCTTAGAGGGGTTCCAGGCTGGTTTGAGCTGGCTGACTATTTTGCGCAAGCGCGAACACTTTCGGCAAGCATTCGCCGGTTTTGACATCGCTCGAGTTGCCAGCTTCGGGCCCGCGGACATCGAACGACTAGTTGCGGATGCAGGCATTGTTCGTCATCGCGGCAAGATTGCCTCGGCCATCAACAATGCGCAGCGCTACGCAGATCTAGCAACTGAATTCGGGTCGCTCGACGCTTTCGTCTGGAGTTTTGCTGCAAGCGCCCCAGCAGGTGATGAGGCCACACCGTCGGGCATCCCCACGTACACCCCGGCGTCAACTCGTCTATCAAAAGAATTGAAGCAACGCGGCTGGACATTCGTCGGCCCCACCACCATGTACGCCTTCATGCAGTCAGTTGGCGTGGTGAACGATCACCTCAAGGGTTGTTGGGCGTATCAAGACGTTCAAGCATGAGTTCCACTTCGGCGAGTTCGGCCTCGATTGCATCCAGGTCGAGGGGTGCCTCATTTTGGTTGTTGACGTCACTCATCTCTGCCCAGCGTAGATGGAGATGCCACCGCTAGCGTGACTCGCCATGCCTACCCAATTTCCGCCGTTCGACGGCTCTGCACCAAAACAACAGAAGTTTGCCGAACTGCCTGAGATGGGCATCGATGCAGCCAAGCGCTACACCGCCACGATGAACACCTCGCTCGGCGAGTTGGTCATGTCGCTTGACCCGATTGCCGCACCTCGCACCGTGAACAACTTCGTGTTTTTGGCGCTACATCACTACTACGACGGTGTCATCTTTCATCGCATCATCAACAATTTCATGTGCCAAGGTGGCGATCCGCAAGGCACCGGCACCGGTGGCCCGGGTTACAAGTTCGGCGACGAGTTGCCCAAGCCCAACCAATACAAAGTTGGCTCGTTGGCTATGGCCAATGCCGGCCCCAATACGAATGGGTCACAGTTCTTTATCGTCAGTGGCTCTGACGGTTGTCGCTTGCCGCCGCTGTATTCACTGTTCGGTCAGGTGGTGAAAGGGTTGGACGTGCTGGAAAAGATGCAAAGCGTCGCCACCGGCCCCGGAGATCGCCCCGAAACACCAGTGGTGATCAATTCGGTCGTCATTACCGTCGCCGAGTAGTTCATCTTCGATGCCGAAACGGCTCGAGAAGATAAACATTGTTGAAGCACGTCGGCTTGCGCTGGCAGCACAAGGCTTCGATGTCCAGCGCGCGAATTCCGTGTCGTCGGTAACAGATGCGGTCACGCTCATCAGAAAACTGGGTGTGATTCAAATTGATTCAGTGAATGTGCTCGTGCGTAGTCAGGAATTACCGCTGTTCGCACGGCTCGGTGACCACGATCGGAACGCCATTCCCAACGCCACCGCACGGGGCAAGATTTTTGAATACTGGGGTCACGAGGCGTCTCATCTACCCATTGAGCTTCAGCCACTCTTTCGTTGGAAGATGGATGCCGCACGTACGGGCAAGGCCACACATTGGGGTCTCACCAGTTTTTACACCGACAACAAGGCCTACGTACAACGAATGCTGAAACATATCGAAAAGAGTGGCCCGGTGACGGCTCGAGCACTGAGCACGCGTACGAAGAAAGGCGGCACGTGGTGGGATTGGGACGAAGCAAAGACGGCACTTGAGTATTTGTTTCTTACTGGTCAGTTGATGTCGCGTGGGCGAGGCTCTGACTTTGCTCGTGTTTACGACATACCAAATCGCGTGTTGCCTGAAAATGTTTTAAATGCACCCACACCAAGCGAGCACGATGCTCGTAAGCAGTTACTCGTGCGTTCGGCAATTGCGCAAGGTGTGGCAACTGCAAGCGACTTGGCCGACTATTACCGACAAAAACTAGCGACGGTGAAGCCCTTGATTGCTGAATTAATAGAAGCGGGCGAACTACGTGAAGTTGCGGTTGATGGTTGGACCGAGGAAGCGTTCATTCACCGCAACGCCAAGTTGCTGAAGCGACGATCAGTCACGGCCTTGCTGTCCCCGTTCGATTCGCTCGTGTGGTGCCGACCACGCAATGAACGCCTCTTTGACTTTCATTATCGCATCGAGATCTACACCCCAAAACCGAAGCGGCGATTCGGCTACTACGTGTTGCCAATTCTGAGTGGTGAGGCACTGGTCGGTCGTCTTGATATGAAAGCAGACCGGGAGAGCGGCACACTGCGCATCGAGGGTGCTTATTTGGAGCACGGCATCAAGGCAGCGAATGTGGTCGCGCCAGTAGCACGCGAAGTGGGAACGATGGCGAAATGGTTGGGGCTGGAGCACACGTTCGTGGGTGTGCGAGGTGATTTCTCTCGCCCCTTACGCATAGCGTTGCAGTCGTGACTCCGCTCATTGCCGTGGCCGGCCGCACGGGCGCGCCAAGCAAAGTGTCGCGTGATGAGGTGGCTTTTGCCGGCAAGCGGTACTTGAATTCGATTTTGCGTGCAGGTGGCGAGCCAGTTGTCATAGCGCCACAGACTTTTTCGAGCACGGGCGCGCAAGATTTGCTGTCACGGTTTGACGCATTGCTGTTGATGGGTGGTCCTGATGTCGATCCGCTGATGTACGGCCAAACTGCTTCGTTGCAGGTGTATGGCGTCTCACCCCAACAAGACCAATTTGAAGTGGCAATGCTGCGAGGAGCTCTCGCCAACCAGTTGCCTGTGTTGGCCGTATGTCGTGGCATGCAGTTGGCCAACGTGGTGCTTGGTGGCACGCTCGTACAACACTTGGCTGATTTGCCAAACGCTGCAACCTTGGTCGCGCATGCGCCTGGTGAATTTCCAGTTGGTGCTGAGTTTGTTGTGCACGACGTAGAGCTCACCGCAGAATCGTGGCTGGCGAGTGCATCTCAGTCACGCCAGGTGCAAGGTGCATCGTTTCATCATCAAGGTATTGATCGGCTGGCCCCTGGTTTTCGGGCTGTTGGTTTTGCACCCGACGGGCTGTTGGAGGCAATTGAGCACGAAGAGCATCGCATCGTTGGCGTGCAGTGGCATCCAGAAGACACCTCTGCTGACGATCCAGCCCAGCAGGGTATTTACGACGACTTCGTCGAGTGGGCTCGACGTAACTAAGTAGTTGGGCGTTGCGGCATGGCCCAGCGCACAACACGAGTGATTGCGTCGCCCAGTGGACGCAAGGCGAGCCGTTCGGTTATTGGCAGATACGGCAGGCCGAGATGCGGGCGCGACCAACGGGGCAATGTGGACAGCGTGGCTGCCACCAAGAGCGAATATGCGGCACGCGCCACGAGCGGTAGCGGTGGCTCAAACAACAAATAGCGCATTGCATCCCGTGACTCTTTGGTTCCCCGCACTTCACCGCGATACGACGAGATTTGATCACGTAGTGCACGCACCGACTCCGGTGGTGCAGTCACACCAAGTTTGCGGGCGATAACTGCAGTGTCTTTGACGTATCCATCGCAGCCCGACGCATCCAGTGGAAACTCACCAAATTGCTGGTGGGCGGCAAGAAAACTGTCGATCTCGATGATGTGTACCCAACGCAGGAGGTGAGGGTCGCGTGCAGAGTATGGGCGTCCGTCACTGGCGACCCCGACCACGCGCTCGTGCACTTGATTGACGATGTCAATCGTGCGCTGGGCTTCGGTTGCCGGGCCAAACGAGGTCGCGGCAAGAAAGTCTGCGGTGCGTTGCAGTCGCCCCCACGGGTCGTTGCGATAGTCGGAGTGTTGCGCAACACCCGCCATGGCAAGTGGGTGCAATGACTGCACAAGAAGTGCACGCATACCGCCGATGAACATTGCCGCATCGGCATGCACCCGACGAATCGGTCGATCTTCAGCGAACCAGCGCGGCGCCGATGGCTCGAGTAGTTGCATCATGCGCTGTTCGCCTTCAGGGCCAGCGACACGGTCACGTAAAGCCTTGGTCAATGATTCGCGAACCGTTGCCACCGCTTCGTTGATGGTGGAGCGGTCCAACTTCATCCCTTCATCGTGCCATCACCGAGTGCACCGTGCCTCACGAGGCGCTTGGGTACCCTGAAAGATGTGCCACAAACACCATCCAGCAACGATGCGATGCCTCGCTGGGTGCCGCGCGCAATCGTGTTGCTGTGGCTGGGTTTCTTGGGCACGATTCTTATTCAAGAACTCTGGGATCGCTTATTTGGCTTCTTTTTACTGTTGGTAATTTCGCTATTCTTGGCACTCGCCATCGAGCCAGGAACCAATCGGCTGGCTCGTCGGGGGCTGCGCCGTGGAGTGGCAACCGGCCTGATCTTGGCTGTGGTCGCCGTAGTAGTGATCGGTTTCGTTGCTGTAATGGGCGCGCTCGTGGCCGACCAAGCAAACGAACTCGCCGAGAACCGTGACGACTATGTCACTGATGTAGTGGCATTCCTCAATGACAATTTCAGCGCCAATCTTGAAGCCGCAGAGATCATTGACTCGATTGATGACCCGCAGGGCCCCGTGCGCGAATTTCTCAACTCGCAAGCCGACCGTGCCGTCAAACTTGGTGTCACGGCGTTCGGCACACTGTTCCAGGCTTTTTCGATTTTGTTGTTCACGTTTTATCTGGCCGCAGATGGGCCGCGTCTGCGGCGCACCATTTGTCGCTGGCTACGACCCGAGCGACAACGGGTGGTGCTTGACGTGTGGGAGCTTGCCGTGCAAAAGACCGGTGGATATCTCTCGTCGCGTGCCATTTTGGCAGTGGTGTCATCGTTCTTACATTGGATTGCGTTCCAAGTAATTGGTACACCCGCCCCAATTGCCTTGGCGTTGTGGGTTGGTGTGGTGTCGCAGTTTTTGCCAGTTATCGGTATCTATGTGGCTGGGGCTTTGCCTCTGTTGCTGACCGTCATTGACTCGCCAATCAAGGGGTTGTTCGTGCTCGGTTTCATCGTGGTGTATCAGCAAATCGAAAACTTCTTCATTGCCCCGAAGATCACGGCCCAAACCATGCAACTGCACGCCGGTGTCGCATTTGCATCGGCGATTATTGGTGGTGCAGTGCTTGGCCCGACCGGAGCAATTCTCGGTTTACCGGCAGCAGCAGTGATTCAAGGAATTTTGTCTTCGGTGGGCAACCGCTATGAAGTCGTTGACGACACGCCAGGTGACACCGAATAATGCGCCGAGTGTTGGCCATGCCCTTCGCCTTGCTGTTGAGCGTGGGATTGTTATTGGCTGCTACCCCCGTTTTTGCAGCACAAGATTCGGGCTCACAAGACTCGGGTGCAACGTCAAGCCCTGCCACTGTGCCCGCCACTGTGCCCGCCACTGGCCCCGGGGGAATCGACCCATATCCGTTGCCATCAATTGCACCAAACATCACCGAAACATTTCGATTCAAACCTGAGTTGCCCCGCAATTCTGGTGTCGGTCGCCGTGTCGTGTACAGCAACTCACTCCAGTGGGTGTGGGCAATTGATGAAGACGAAAATGTCGTGCGTTCAATGCCAGTATCGGGGCGCCGCGGTGTGCCTGCTGCAGGCACCTACAAAGTGACCTCTCAGTCAACGTGGTCGTACAGCCTTGATATAGCGAATGTGGACTTTCGATGGATGACTCGCTTTGCCAAAGGCCCGGCTGGTGGCAACATCGGCTTTCATGAGATTCCGCGCAAGAACGGCAAGGTCATGCAGACCGAAGCTCAACTGGGGTCATTTGCGGGCGCAGGCTGTATACGAATGTCCACCATGGACGTGAAATTTTTGTATCAGTGGGCCAAGCCCGGCACACCGGTAGTCGTTACGCGCTAACGCACCGTCGTTAGAACAGTGCCATCTCTTGTTTGAAGAGGTCAAGCCCGAGGTTGCCGAGGCCGAGCGCGTAGGTATGCCAGGCGCGCAAGTCGAAATTAGCACCATGTCGAGCCTTTGCTTCGTCGCGCATTTGCAGCCACACTCGTTCGCCCAACTTGTACGAAATTGCTTGCGCGGGCCAACCGAGGTAGCGGTCAATCTCCGAGCGATTGAACGCTTCATCGCTAGATGATCGTGCCGACATGAACTCGAACGCCAGTTGCGCGTTCCATGCTTCACCGGCATGCCACGACCAGTTGCTCGGGATTCGCTTCTCACAGTGCATACCGATATCAACGACCACCCGTGCCGCCCGAAATGCTTGCGCGTAGAGATATCCGAGCCGGTACTCGGGTCGATCAAGAAAACCGAACTCGTCCATCAACCGCTCGGCATACAACGCCCAACCTTCACCATGTCCGCTGACGAATTCGTTGCGTTGAAATCGCGACAGCTTCTCGCGGTTCACCACCGCCATTCCAATCTGCAGGTGATGACCTGGCACGCCTTCGTGATATGCGGTGGTTGGCTCGCTCCACAATGCAAATCGGGTTCGGCCGTTTGCCGGATACCAAGTGCTCCCGGGCCGAGTCAGGTCTTCGCTGGGTGGCATGTAGTACTGCGCCGCCGCACCACCCGGGGGCGAAATCTTTGCGTCAATCCGGCGAATTGATTGAGGACTGTCAAAGTGGTCGCCATCGATGAGAAAGTCCATGGCTTGATCCATGAGGTCTTGTAGCCACACCCGCAGATTTTCTTCGCCCTCAATCGAATGCTCCGGTGCAGTGTCGAGATACTCGCGTACTTCGCCGAGTGATGCCCCGGGTTTGACAAGACCGGCACATTTTTTGAGTTCTTCATCGAGACGTCGCACCTCTGCCAAACCCCATTCGTATGCATCATCGGCATCGACACTCATCCCCATGTACCGCTGGCGCGCCAGCGCATGGCGTTCTTCTCCGACACCGTCGCGCGGGTCGGCAACCGGCGCATAGTCATTGCGCAGAAATGCTGCCGTGGCAGCCATCGCTGCTGACGCCCGAAGCGCTGCTGCCTGCAACTCGGCGGTCGGGGCGCCACTTACTGCACTGGCTTGGTTCGCCAGTGCAGTAAAAAACCCAGGGTTACTTGCTGTGCCTGCCCAGCCATCGAGCATGTCGGCAACTGCGAGCACTTGTCGCCGTGGTGCCACGATGTTGCGCTGCATGCCAAGTCGCCACGACTCGCACATGCCGTCAAATGCCGCAGGCACATGGGACATTCGCTCGGCAATGGTGCGCCACTGATCGGGCGTATCGGTGGGCATGAGGTCAAACACCGAACGCGCGTAGTCGACGTTGCCGGCCAGCACACGAATCGCCCGCAGATGTTCACCTGCGGCAAACTCGCGTTCCGACATCTCCAGAGAGTTGCGCAGCACACCTGCCGCGAGTCGGTCGGTATCACTCGACTGGTTGAGCGAATTGAGTTTCGCCAGCGTCTGTCGGCTGAGCGACTCCATCGCTTCGTGGCCAGCAGGGCTGAAGTCGGTCATGAGGTGATCACTGCCGGGGATGCCAAGCCCCGTAGCAAAGCCCGGGTCAAGTTCAGCAAGTCGATCGATATAGGCATCAGAAAGTGCAAAGACGGGTGATTCCATGACTTGCACCCTAAGTGGTGTGATGTGCGAGGCTCAAGCCGTGGAGACAACTACGAATCGCCAGCGTGTGTTGGTAACGGGGGCCTCGTGCGGAATCGGTGAAGCTTTCGCCCACTGGTATGCAGAACAGGGCTTTGAGGTGGTGCTGGCTGCGCGCAATCTCACCGAGCTCACTCGAGTGGCAGCAGCTTTGCAGGCCCGTGGTGCACTCACCCAGGTGATCGTGGCCGACCTGTCCACTAAAAATGGTGTCGAAGATGTCGGCGCACGCTGCGGCTTGCTAGACGCCGTTGTGCTGAATGCTGGCATTACCCATGCAGCAGCAGTGGGCTCTTCGAATCGTGATCAACTTGATGCGCTGGCATATCTCATGTCGGCAGGTGTCGTGCGACTGTGCGAAGTGGTAGTTCCTGGCATGGTGCAGCGTGGCAGAGGGGATGTGGTCATCGTCTCGAGCATCGCTGCCTTCACACCCATGCGAAAAGCAGGCCCGTACGCAGCAGCAAAATCGCACATCACCGCCTATGCGCGCAGCCTGGCCTTGGAGGTAAACGACAAAGGTGTTCGCGTTGCAGCTGTTTGCCCTGGGTATGTGCACACCGACCTGCATCGACGAGCAGGTCTAGATCATCTCTCGCGCAAGGTACCCGGCTGGATGTGGCTGAATCCCGATGATGTGGTGCGGGCAACGCAGCGAGCCCTACGTAGGGGTAAGACGGTCTTTGTTCCGGGTTTGGTGTATCGCTTGGTGTTGCCGTTTTTGTCGTCACGCCTCACCCAACGTGTGTGGCGGCGTCTGACCCGGCGCTGGTAACACTGTGTTTCTCATACCGTGGCGTTGCAGCTGGGTTATTGATTCGCCTTGTCGCGCAGATGTTCGCCAACGTGGCCGATGACGACTCGGCGATGTTTCGCATCAAGATAAAAATAGATTCGTGCCTCGTTACAACGAATATGTGGGCCTAGTTGCACAGCGGCATCATTCCAGATGATCGTGTAGTCGCTCCCGAACTTGTTGATGGCATTATCGCTCACTGATGGCGCAAAGTTGAATTTTTCGGTGCAGTAGGTATTGAACAAGTGAGGCTCGATATCACCGCGGCGCAGGCGGGCCGCGAGATTGTTGAGTTCGACCAGGTTGTCGAGGATGCGCTGGTTAGTTGCGGGTGAGAACTGCAGCCTGCCCAGTCGAGTTTCCACCTCGGGATGAAAATCCAGATTGCTGCACATCCCTTTGGCGCGTGAGAGCACGGCAGCAGTGTTGTTCCACTGACTTGGGTCATCCCGCAGGGAGAGAACGTCGGTAAGTGAGTGAAGGTAGCGGTCACGGTCCTCGGCAATTTTTGCACTGAGGTGCTCGGTTGTCGTCAGATTTTCTGTCAGGCTGTCGTTCTCGTCGCGCAATTCGGTGAGTAGCTGTTCGAGCTCCTGGTTCTTGCGGCGCAATTCGCCGACCTCTGGCGAAGATGTGCTGGCAACCACCTGTTGTATCGGGATCTGTGAGGCGCTTTGAGCGCGGGTGGTCGGGCGCGGCAACAAATGGAGTGCACCGACTGCTGCTGCAATCAAGTCGTTGACGACTTGCTCGTCATCCTTGCCGTGATATTCACCGAGCACGGTGCCGCGAACGGAACGTGGCCAGGCCACCAGTATCCAGCTGGAACTCACCTTGCGTGTGCCATAAAAGTCGTTGAAGCCAGCTTCGGCTTGCGCAGTGGTGAGGTGGTGCACGTGGGCAATACCAGTCAGCACGCGGGCCGTATCTGCCGTGGTGTTCGCGTTGGCACCCTTGGTGCTGGTGCACTCGATGACCAGCGGCAGGCGCCGCGAGGGGGCTTCGATGAATGCGGCAATGGCTGCGCCTTCGTCTTGAGTGGTTGCGCGACTCAGGTTGGCCGACACAACTTGCTGCGCATCACGAACTCGCAATTCGCGGGCGAGACTTGACACGAGTGTGGTGAGAGCAGGCGAGGGTCGTTCGGTACGGGTGCGGGGCAAAATCAGTTGACCAGTTGGCCGCACTTCACGGCGCACATCTACACAGAGGTCGCCTCGTTGATTGTTGAACATCGAGATAAGCGTGACTTGTCGTGCATCATCTGCCGGATGTTGCTCTGAAATGTCGACACGAAACACCTTGTCATTCACGTTGCTACGTGCAGTTACCTGAGTGGTGTTCGTGCGCTTGTCGTTCGGCCAGGTTTGCTCGAGCCATGGTTCGACAACTTGGCCAACCGTTTCACGCAGGGCAAGCTCGGCAGCTGCATTCTTTGGCTTCTGAACGATGAGCGTGACGCCGTAGACGGTAAGCATTGACGATCAACTAACGACTTAACACGAGCTGAAATTCGAGTACACCTGAATCTTCAGTCGAAATTCCAGGAATTGATGGGTTGGGTATCGACCAGTCAGCGAACACAACGGCAACTTCACCAGCGAGAACAATTTGTGAGTCTCGAACCGTGCTGACAATCGTCACGTCGACTGGCTTGGTAACACCACGCAAAGTCAGTGAGCCACTCGCTTGGTGGGTCACGGTGCCGGCGAGCGCAGTTGGGTCGATGGCGATTGGTGAGGTGAGCACAAAGCCAGCAGTCGGATAATTGAGCACATCCATGATGCGGCTTGCGAATTGCGCGTCGCGCCTTGGGTCGTCGCTTTTCACGGTGGTCATGTCGGCGGTGAACTCGGCGTTGGTAACCGTGAGGTCGGCAATGGTCACGCTGCCCGTTACCCCGCTTGTTCGCCCGACGGCAGCTACTCGCTGGCCGAACAGCACCTCGTTGACTCGGTACCCAACTTGTGACTCAGCCACGACATTCCACGTGCCAGTTGGGTCGAGGGCGAAAAAGCCAGTAGTCGCCGACGAAGTCTCCCCAAGTGATGTGGTGGTGGCCTCGCTCACGAAACTGTCGGCGGCTGGCTCGCGAACGAAGTTGATATAGACCCACGGCCCACCAACCACGGCTACGGCCGCTAACACAACGACTCCGATGACGAGTTTCGAGCGTCGTGACATGCCTCGCAGGTTACTGTTGCTCGGTGACATTGGCGAACCTGTCGGGCTCAATCGCTGCGTTGTTGGGCGTGGTGTTCATCTGGCCACAAGTGATTCGGGTGTATGCCAAGCAGAGTGTCGAAGGGGTCTCGGGGCTATCTCACTTGATCGGTCTGTCAGGAACACTGATGTGGTTCACCTATGCAATAAGCACGCAGAGCCTGCCGATGCTGATTTCAAATGCAAACATCGAAATTGCGATCATCGCATTGATGGTGATGCTGGTGCGCAAGCGGGCGCTGCCGTTGTGGCTGCCCGTTACCGTTTCTGCAGTAACTGCCGCGTACTGCGTTGTGTTGAGTGCCGTCGCACCGTCAGCAGTAGGGATCACCGGTGTGCTCATCGGTACGCCAGCGATTTTGCCGCAGGTGTGGCGCGCCATTCGCACTGAGTATCTACTCGGAGTCTCGCCGTCGTCGTATTTGCTCTTGGTTTCAATGAGCCTCGGTTGGTTTACCCACGGCATCTTGATTGATGATGCAATCGTTTCTTATCCAAACCTTTTGCTGGCACCCAGCGCATTATTTATTGCTTGGAAAGCGTGGTCATCGCAGCGCCGCGCTGCACAAGTAAGCGTGGCTTAGCCCAGCGTGATGGTGGCCGAGACTGTCCCGGCGCGCTGATGTGATGCGGTAAGCATCAACTTGGTGCCACTTCTGGCGCGTACCAGCCAGGTTTGCAGGTGTCGATCAGGTGTGCCGTCAGACATCATTCCGCCATCCAACAAAAATCTCGCGCGACCTTCTAGTTGACCGATTCGCACACGTGCCTCGCCCTCGACAAGGTCGACTGCGGTGCCGTCAGCATTGTTGATCTCCACCACTCCAGGCAGCACGATCTTGTTGTTGCGGGCATGCTGGGTAACGGTGGTGGAGAGCCAACCAGTGTTGGCAACACCAAGACGTACCCGCCAAACATCACCACTTATCTGGGTTGCGTCGGCGAGTTTGATTTCTAGCCGTGGTGAAGCCATCGCCTGATAGATGGCCACCTCGGCGTGGGGCGCCACTTCGGCTTTCAGTCGTGACGCTGGGGCGTTACTCCATATATAGACAGCGTTAGCGCCGCCCAGTTCCAGCTTGCCCAGTTGCGGGTGTTCAAAGGGGTACCACGCAACGAATGAACCCGGGGCATGGGTATCGCTCCATGCACAAACGGCCAGATCTTGTGCGGGTGTCGGGCCGACATACCACCAGTCAGTTGGCGAGTGTTCGCCAGTGGCATGGAAGATTGCATCCCAGAATTCCGTGGTCCATGAATACACACCGAGATGGTCGTATGCCCAGTCGTCACCAGCACCACCCATCACATTGGACTTGTCCCAGGTGAGGTCTTCGTACACCGAATGCACGGGGTACGACGTGAGAGGTGTGGAGTGGTCACCAAATTTCTTGAAGATGAACAAATCATTGGGCGGCAATTTTGCATCGGGAAGATTGCTACTTGGGCGCAACATGTAACCACCTGCAGTGTGGAACGCGTTGTAGCCGCACACATTGGGCCGTGCTTTCACTGCCCGCACGAGCGAGAGCACCTCGGGTTCACTCATCGGGTGGTCACCAGAACCAAGCACATCAACTCCCCAACTTGCCGGGAAGTTGCGGTTGAGATCTAGCCCGGCTGGGTCGCGTGGCTGGTCGATAGTGAAGCCGTCATAATTTTCGATGAGACCTTCGGCGAGCAGCCGATAACGCTGCACACCGGTTGGTGCACCAAGTGGCCCGACGGCAATCATCACGCGTGGTTCATCTGGGTGTTGCATCCAGCCACCGTCATCGTCGGCGATGCGCATGGTGAGAATGCGACCGTCACCGTCAATGTCCTGCATATGCAGACCAGGCCAACGGTACCCATCACGCCATGGCCATGAGCGCACACTTGATCGATGAAATAGCGGCCGATCAAGAAGAGCATCTTCAACCCCGTCAGGGTTTACTCGCGGGGCAATATAAAACGTGCGAGTACGCAGTGCCTCGCGCACTGTTGCATCACCCGTAACATGCTTGGTCACCAAGTGGTGGATGATGTACAAAGCTGCAACGCCACCGGTGACTTCGGTGGCGTGAATGTTTGCGTCAATCCAATGCGCTGGCTTGGTGTGGTGTTCTCCAGCCGTTGAATCGGTGATGGTGGCCACGAGCAGATCGCGACCCAGATGTGATTGCCCGTAGCTCTCGACGGTGAGCAGCGTTGGGTGTGCAGCTGCCAGTGTGCGCAGCCAGGTCGCCATTTCGTCGTAGCGCAGAAAGCGATCAAAGTCGTAGGTCATTTGCCGAGGCTAGACCTCGGTGAACGCCGGCAGCCAAACAGTGAGCAAAATACCGTGGATGGCGCAGGATGGTCTGCGACAGCACATGGATACGCCGTAACTTAGGTAGATGCTCGAATCCAAACTGTCACTGCGCCAGACACTGCAGATGCTGCGCTCCGTGGAGACTCCGGCAGTGAGCCGTTTTTGGTTCGGATCACCGTGTCGGTTCGTGCGCCAACTGGATGTACTCGTACATATCGTCTTGCCCGAACTCCTAGAACGGCGCCTGCCGCGCTCAGCTAACTATCTTCGTCGAACCTCACCACGCTGGGGACGCAGTTGGCGAGGGTGGATGCCGACAGTGCCCGGCCCAGATGTTGAAGCAGGCGAGGCGAGTTAGTGGGAGGGTACGCTCACCTGCAACGACGCGCATGCCTCATACACCGATATTTCATCATGTAACTGGTGAGTGGCGCGCGCGATGGCGCGGGCGCATTCACGGTGGCGCAGTTCTCATTGCGCTACCTGCCGGTCTCGTGCTGACGCTTTTGGCGTCGGGCCCGTTGGCAACGACGGCAACGGCGATCTATTCAGCATCACTCGTTGCTTTGTTCGGAACCTCGGCGTCGTACCACTTGTTCGCACGCAGTCATCGGGTACAACATGTGATGCAGCGCATTGATCACTCAATGGTCTATGTATTGATCGCCGGCACGTATACCCCCGTGTGTTTGCTGGCGCTTCCCCTCGCACTCGGCATTCCATTGCTTATTACGGTGTGGTCGATAGCGGTCGTGGGCATTGTGTTGAAGGTCATGTGGAAGGCGCGAAAATTTTCTGCGTCGCTTTATTTGGTAATGGGTTGGATTGTGATCATCGTGCTGCCTTGGGTGTATCAGCGGGCTGGGGCCCCGACACTGATGTTGTATGCCATCGGTGGCATCGTATTTACGACTGGCGCAGTGATGTTTTATCGCCGGTATCCGCGACTTCGACCAGAAGTCTTCGGGTTTCATGAGGTGTGGCATGTGATGACTGTTATCGCTGTGGTCTGTCAGTTTGCTGC
>SXGR01151018.1_pt1 | contig 14023 bp, 11 predicted proteins | sample 3174711 | NCBI WGS metagenome assembly SXGR01 (sample SAMN11356860, study PRJNA531348) | freshwater metagenome | isolation source: freshwater sample F1-60 | place: China: Fuxian Lake, Yuxi | collected 2017-12-25
ACCGATGGACTGATAGTTCAGACCAATCCCAGTCGCGGCTTTGTAGGCTTCAGCCCATTTGGAGTAAATTGGGTAGGGGAAGGTGGCGCCGGCACCGGTAATATCAGCAGCATGAGCGGATACGGCCATGACGAGACCCGCTGCTACGCCGACGATGCCTTTAACAAATTGCAACTTACGCATGAAGACTCCTCGCTTTTATGGGGTGGGTACAAAACAACTGAGTGAACTATAAAGGTCCTTTGTGTCAGCTGCATGACAGGAAACTTCCAATAAGGAAACATTATTGTCATGAAACAGTCATACCGTCTGCCTACACTGCCCAGATGAATGCCACCAGAAGAGTCAGGCCGGCCAGCGCCATGAGCGAGGCTGAGGAGGCCGCAACCAAGGCGACGGCCGGTTCCCTGCTGAATCGGGAGCTGTCCATGCTCGCATTCAACCGTCGCGTGCTGGCCCAGGCTGAGGATGCGAGTATCCCCTTGCTGGAGCGTCTGAAGTATCTGTGTATTGTCAGCAGTAATCTGGACGAATTTTTTGAAGTGCGCATTGCCAGTCTGATTGCGCGGGTTCGCGAAAACCATGGCATAACGCATGCGGTGTCGCTGCCAGGCTTGGCTGAGGTCACGGACGCTTGCAAAGCACTGGTGGGGCAGCAGTACGCGGTGCTGAATGACCAAGTTCTCCCCGCCTTGGCCGTCGAAGGGATACAGCTGCTCCGGCACGTTGATCGTGATGACGCGCAAAGACATTGGGTACGGGATTTTTTCGAGAAGGAAGTACGTCCGCTGCTCACCCCCATCGTGCTGGATCCGGCCCATCCATTTCCTCAGATCGTTAACAAAAGCCTGAATTTCATTGTTGAGCTGGCCGGCAAGGATGCCTTCGGCCGGGGTACATCGATTGCCGTCATCAAGGCACCGCGCGTTTTGCCGCGTGTGATCAAGCTCCCCTCCAATGACGCCAGTCATTCCGAGACCTACTGCCTGTTGTCGTCGGTCATCCATGCTCATATCGCCGACATGTTTCCGGGACGTGAGGTGCTGGGATTCTCGCAATTTCGTGTCACCCGCGACAGTGATCTGTGGGTGGATGAGGAAGAAGTCAAAAACTTGCGTCAGGCATTGAAGGGTGAGCTGCAGACGCGACATTTCGGCTTTGCCGTACGTCTCGAGGTCGCGCAAAATTGTCCGGATCATCTGGCGGAATTTCTGCTGGAACAGTTCGTGATCTCACCGGAGTTTCTCTATCGCGTTGATGGCCCAGTCAATATGGTCAGGCTCAACGAGCTGATTGATTACGCATCGAGGCCGGGTCTCAGGTTTGGGCCGTTTTCACCTGGGCTATCTGTACCCCTTGCAGACGATCGTGATTTTTTTTCGATGATTGCGGAACACGATATCCTCCTCCATCACCCATTCGAATCATTTCAGCCTGTGATCGAATTTATTCGTTCTGCAGCAGAAGATCCGAATGTCGTCGCGATCAAGCAGATGATTTATCGTACTGGCATGAACTCCGATTTGATGGAAGCCCTGATCACGGCCGCGCGCAACGGGAAAGAGGTGACCGGCATTGTTGAGTTGATGGCGCGCTTCGATGAAGAAGCCAATATCAACTGGGTTGATAAACTGGAGAAAGTGGGTGCACAAGTCGTCTATGGCGTGGTCGGTTTGAAGACGCATGCAAAGATGGCGATGGTGATACGCCGAGAGGAAGGAAAGCTGCGGCTCTATGCGCATCTGGGTACCGGCAACTATCACCCAACGACCACCAAGTTTTATACCGACTTTGGATTGCTGACGGCCAATCAGGCAATGGCGCGCGACGTGAATGAAGTCTTCATTCATCTGACCAGTCTGACACGACCTAAACGTCTGAGTCATCTGTGGGTTGCACCGTTTGATCTGAATAAGGAGTTGATCAAGGCAATTCAAAAAGAAACGCAGATTGCCAGCGACGGTCGCAACGCTCGTATTATTGCGAAGATGAATGCGCTTCAGGATGCTTCCATCATTCAGGCCCTCTACGAGGCATCTCGCGCCGGTGTAAAAATAGATCTGATCGTGCGTGGTGCCTGCGTGCTGCGTCCGGGGGTTCAAGGTCTGTCAGAAAATATTCGGGTACGATCGATTGTGGGAAGATTCCTCGAGCACAGTCGTATTTTCTGCTTCCATAATGAAGGCGAAGATGATTTGTATCTGGCCAGTGCAGATTGGATGAACCGGAACCTGTTCCGCCGGATCGAAGTTGCGTTTCCTATTCTGGATAAAGTGTTAAAAAAGCGCGTTATGCAGGAGGGCTTGGAGCCTTACTTGAAAGATAATATGAACTCGTGAGAACTCGACGCCAGTGGCGCCTATCATCGTCGCCGTCCGCGATCTGACCAGACGGGTTTCAGTGCGCAAGAATTTCTGATGCAAACATTAGGCCGTTGATGGACATCATTCTCTGGCGTCATGCCCAAGCCGAAGTGGGTGAACCTGATGAAGGACGTGAGCTAACGCCCCATGGCCGCAAACAAGCTGCGCGCATGGGTGCCTGGCTGGATCGCAGTTTGCCTGATGGTTGTCGCATTTTGTGCAGTCCCACAATGCGCACGCAACAAACCGCAGACGCGCTGGGTCGCAAATATAAAATCGTCGATGCCATAGGACCGGAAGCCAGCGCGACCGAGGTCCTTGATGCCACGGGTTGGCCCGCAAGTCGTCGCCCGGTCATGGCGATCGGGCATCAGCCCTGGCTGGGTGAATTGGCTGCCCTGTTGCTGACCGGTGAGGAGCAGCGTTGGACGATCAGAAAATCGAATGCCTGGTGGATCGCAAGTCGCGATCGCGTGGACGGCAACGAGATTTTTCTCAAAGCAGTACTCGCGCCTGAATTTTTCACTGATTAACGGGTTGTGGTGTTTCTGTCTGGGGATCTGCGATGAGTAGGTCAAACGACTGCGACTGGCGTGCGTCGTGAGTGACGCACGCCAGTCATGAACAGCAGTGTGGTTTTTTGGGCTGCTTGACTGTAGCGTTTCAATGCCACGCTCAGTACAAACAAGCCTTGCGAATTATCGGTGTGTTAGAAACGAGTAGCGTTCACTCGTTTATCTCGTCCCTGATAACAACAAAAAAACCACCACACCCATCTACTTCGGCATGATGACAGTATCGATGACGTGAATGACGCCATTGTCAGCGAGGATATCGGTTTTGATGACCTTGGCTTTGTCAACCATCACACCGCTTGTCGTTGAGATGGTCAGTTCGGATCCTTGGACAGTTTTGACCATGCCGGCTTTGACATCAGCGGCCATAATTTTTCCGGATACAACGTGGTATGTCAAAACAGCAGCCAGTTTCTTCTTGTCTTTTAATAATGCATCCAGATCCGCTTTTGGTATCTTGGCAAACGCCTCATCCGTTGGTGCAAACACGGTAAAGGGGCCCTTACCCTTGAGTGTTTCAATCAGGCCGGCTGCCCCCAGCGCTGTCGCTAATGTTTTGAAAGTGCCTGCGCCAACGGCCGTGTCAACGATGTCTTTGGCCTGAACGGGAAGGACCAGTCCAATCGATAGCAACGATGCGATCAGTATTTTTTTCATTCATGTTCCAATTCTATGTAACTCAGGTTAAGCGATCGTGTGATCGCAAGCCTACCGTTATACGTTAATTATCACTTCCCTGTATTTTGCTGACACAACCCCGTTGGTGACTCATGTTGGTTTTGCTCAAAAACCTGCCTGACAGCCTAAATAATGCCCTTGTAATCACAAGGTCAATTGGTATTGATTGCCAACAAAGTTTTATGAAAATGAGTTCTGATGCCGCTTATTGATACGATTGCCAGAGCAAGGAAAGTCCCAGCGGTGTAAAAATCCAGTATTCGACTGGGGCACCACCAATCCAGTGCTTGTGCCATCCCGCATGCGTTTTGGCAAAGCGACGTAAGCCAAAATCCGGATTTAGTACAAACCACAAAAAGTCTTCAGTTACCCAGAACACCATGATCGCACCAAGCACACGCTGCTCCAAAGCCCAGCTGTACTCATCACCGAAGATGAGCGGGAAATAAAAGAAAAGTGCGACCAGAGAAAACGCCCAGGCGTGATAGCCCGTCATTGCACGCCCGCCCCAGAGACGATCCAGTACCCAGTGATGCTCGATTCGCCAGGTCGGCAGATTGGCGGCCCAGCCAGAATTACCTTCGATCGCAATTTCCAATTTCGCGAAAAAAAATCCGAGAATCAGTACGAACAAAAGGGTGGTGATGGAGGGAGCCAGTGTCATCAAATAGGTACTCATGCCACACGCTCAAGGACATGAAGAGCAGCGTGTGGTTTGCCCAGTGCGATCGCCCGCTGGCGCATCAAGGTCAAACGTTCCGGATCCGAGATCAGCTTCTGCAGACGAAATTGCAGTGTGACCGGATCATCTGCGCGCTGAGCCACGCCTTCCTGCATCAGAAAAGCCGCATTGCGCTCTTCTTGCCCAGGGATGGGATTGATCAGTAACATCGGCAAGCCGCAAACCAGACACTCCGAGGTGCTCAGCCCACCCGGCTTGGTGATCGCCAGATCAGACGTCATCATCAGAGAGGCAACGTCCTCGGTGAAGCCGATCACCCGCAGGCGGTCTGAATACGCGTGTTCCAAGCTGGCCAGCGAATCGCGCAGCGCAAAGTTCCTGCCGGTCATGACGATCATTTGCAGCTGCGGCTGTGTCTTGAGTAGTTCAGCAATCCAGATGGGATCCATGCCTACGCCCGCGCCACCACCCATCAGCAGTACCGTGAAGCGGGCCGGATTCAGTGACAGTCTTGCCGCGGCCTTGGGTCGGTCACGGCGGGTAGTAAACGCAGGCATCACGGGAATGCCGCTGGCCACAATCTCCTTGCGAGCTACACCCTGATGGTGCAAACGAAATGCCAACTCGTCATTTGCAACGAAATAGCCGCTGATACCGGGGTGCAGCCACATCTGATGCAGGTCAAAGTCGGTCACCTGGACCCAGACCTGACAACCGAGACGCTTTTCCCTGACCGCTGTTGCGAGTACCTCGGCAGGCAGAAAATGCGTGCAGATGATGACATCAGGCTTGAAGCGATCAATTTCCCGGAACAGACGCTGTGCACACAGGCGTTGTATACCTCGACGCAGGCGCCCGCTCAGGCTATGACCGGGCTCGCAATCAGTTTTTCGGTAGAGCCATCCCCAGGCCTCCGGCAGACCACTGGCCAGCTTCATGTACAGATCGCTGTACAACTTTCGAAACGCGGTTGGCACGATCTCCATCATGTCGATGTGCTGCAGTCGCAGCTGCGGATAATCACGCCAAGCATGCGCGGCAATGGCTTGCGCGGCGCGCACATGACCATTCCCTGCCGATACCGACAACAGCAAAAGCCGCCTTTGGGTGTTGCTAGCGTGGTGCAAAGGATGTACCGGGCAAAGTAGGTCTGACGCGCCGACGGTATGAAGCGCCTGGCGCTGGATGATGGCGCTCATGCGGGCACCGCATAGGCGTCTTCTTCGATACGCACAAATTGTGATTGCTCCCAGCGCAGCATCACTTCATGCCAGTCGATCAGACGCAACTCGCCACTGGCCTCTTCAACCAGCGCTGACAGACTCTCGACCCAGTCACCATCATTGCAGTAAAGAATGCCGCCTATGTCGCGGATCTCGGCTTTGTGTATATGACCGCAGATGACACCGTCGACGCCTTGCTTCTTCGCTTCTTCAGCGAGCGCTGTTTCGAAGGAGGTGATGTAGCTGACCGCATTTTTGACTTTGAGCTTGAGGTATTGCGACAGCGACCAGTAGGGCAGACCAGAGCGTGCGCGCCAGGCGTTGTAGTACTGGTTGAACTTCAGGATCATGGTGTAGAGCGAGTCACCGAAATAGGCGAGCCACTTGGCGCACGCGATCACGCCATCAAATCGATCCCCGTGCAGTACCAGCATGCGCTTGCCATTGGCGCAGGTATGGATCAGTTCATCGCGAATCTTGATGCCACCAAAATCCAGCCCGATAAACTGACGTATCGCCTCATCGTGATTACCCGGAACGAAAATTACCTTGGTTCCTTTCTTGGCCTTTTTCAGAACCAGCTGGACTACATCATTGTGCGTCTGATGCCAGTACCACCGTCGTCTGAGTTGCCAGCCGTCGACGATATCGCCGACAAGATACAGTACATCCGACTCGGTAGCCTTCAGAAATTCCAGCAGACGACCTGCCTGACATCCGCTGGTACCCAGATGAACATCAGAAATCCATATCGTGTTGAAGCGCAAAGGTTTGGGTTTCTTGAGAGGGTTTTTGGATTTTTTTCCTACGCTCATGAAGTGTTCTCTCGCGTTCCCGCGCTCTCCATTTCTTTGAGATAGTGTCTGGCATAGCGACTGTCGAGCCGCTGCAGCGGCAACATCATGAACAGGTCTGCGCTATGGAAATCCGGATCCCATGCCGGTTCTCCACCAATCCATGCGCCACTGCGTAAATAGCCCTTGACCAGCGGCGGTAGTGTGGCTACACGGGTGAGTGCATCGTCATGAAGAGGGAAGGGAAGTCTGGGCGTGACCCGGTATTCGGGTGGTGCGAGATGGTCGCCTGCGAGTTGCCTGTAAATACTGTTGATCGTGTTGCCGCCATCTGCCAGGCTGATACTCGCGCAGCCGATCAGGTAGTCTGCTCTTTCTCTGCGCATGCAGGCGGCCAGACCCGCCCAGAGCATCATGATGACGCCACCGCTGCGATAGTCGGGGTGAATACAAGCACGACCCGCCTCGAGAATGCGGGGGCGCAGATGCGCCAGACGACTCAGATCAAATTCGCTTTCGGAGTAAAAGTTGCAAGTATGTTGAAGGCCGCGTTGCCCCAGCACGCGGTAGGTGCCAACGACTTTCAGGGTATGGGTATCACGGACGATCAGATGATCACAGAACTCGTCAAACGCATCTTTCTCGAGTCCTTCGTTATTTTGCAGAGTGTCGAGACCCATGGCCTCGACAAAAACTTGGTAGCGCAGACGCTGAACTTCACGAACTTCTTCAGGGGTGCTGGCCAGGCTTAGAGAAAGCTTGGGGAAATTCGGGGTTGAATCCGCACCGACGGTCATCAGTCGCATCGTTCTTCCTCGTTGTTGTCGTGAGAAGAGCGTAGCGACTGATTAATGCAAGACCATGACCGTTAGATTGCAGTTCGATGACAAACGACATCGCTAAACGACATCAGCACCGATGAGTCCGCCATCTTTGCGAGCGATGACGAGCGTGGCAGATCGAGGCCGTGCCTTGCCACCTTCGGGCCAGTGACTCAGATAACTCGCTGGATCAGCGATATTGAAATCTTTGCCGTTGGTGGTTTCGCCGGGATGCTGGATGTTGACGAACAGTGCGCGTCCGTCAGGTGACTCGGTCAGGCCGGTGATTTCGCAATCGACAGGTCCCACCAGAAAGCGACGGAGCGAGGACGCCTCCGCCGATTTGCCCATATGCGTCGTCATGAGACGTTCTTGGTCTTCTTCGCGATTGACGATGGTGCGTGCACCACCGTCACCTACCTTGCCAGGTATCGAGGCCAGCAGCATGCAGTTACTCGCATCGCGATACGCATGATCATCGGTCTCTATCCAGAGCAAACCACTGCGCGCAAACCATAGACCATCCGGGCTGGAGAAGTCATTGTCGGCGGTCAGTCCGGACAAATTGATATGTTGGGGATCTGCGCTCGAGCGCGCGGCAAACAGAAATACATCCCACTGAAATTTTGTCGCGCCTACCCGACCATCCTGCTCGGCCCAGCGAATGACGTGACCATTGACGTTACCCTTGCCATTACCTTTACCTTTAGTCTTGCCGGAGTCGCCCGCATGCGTGTCTTTGTAGACGCGTGGATTGGCTGCATCGATTTGATCGAGCGTGCGCGAGGGATTGTAGGTCAGGGTCATGTAGACCTCCCCATTGCGCGGATTGACAGCGCCCCACTCAGGCCGGTCCATGCGGGTAACGCCGGCTGCATCGGCGGCCAAACGGGCATGAATCAGCACGTCGGCCTGATCGCTGAACGCATAGTGGGCGTAATCAGCGTCGATGCTGTTCAGGCCGAATTTCAGCTCCAGCCAGTCACCTGTACCGTCGGCATTGAAACGTGCCGCGTAGAGTTTGCCTTCATTGAGCTATTTATCGCCAGCAGCGAGCCCGCGCTTGGCATCACTGGGATCCCACACGGCGGTGGAGACGTATTTGTAGATGTACTCGTTGCGCGCATCGCAGCCCATGTACCAGACTAGAGGCTGCCCAGGGATCACGGGACCGGGCCATGCACCCTCATGCGCAAAACGACCCAATGCCGTTCGTTTTTTGGGGCTGGTCGTAGGTGAAAAAGGATCAATTTCAACGACCCACCCAAAGGTATTGGCGACATTGCGGTAATCATCACTGCCATTATTGGAGGTACCAGTGACAGCAGCATGCCAGCGACCGAAACGATGGTCTGCTGTATCGGGTTGCACGCTTGCCCACAAATGCTTGCCTTTGCCTTCGATGCCATAACGACGCAGCGCAGCCAGTTCTTTGGCGCTGCGTTTGGCGTTATCGGATTCATCACGCTTGAAAAATCCCGCCCAGTTTTCTTCGCAGGTAAGATAGGTTCCCCAGGGCGTGTAACCGTTCGCGCAATTGGCGATTGTGCCCCGGGTGCGGGTGCCCGTGATGGAGTACTTCGTGATCAGTTGCGGACTGCGCGCTGCCGGACCGGTCAGCTCCATGTCGGTCAAAGGTGTGATGCGGCGATTCAGTGGTGAATCCTGGTGTGTGACGTAACTACCCTGATGCCGGCGCACTTCGACAATCGATACGCCATGGGCCAGCATTTCTTTCATGACCTCGTCTTCCGATATTCGCTTGCCATCAGCAACCGTTTCGCCCTTCGGGTGCAGAAACGCAGCGGTCACCGCTTCATGATTATTGCACAGGAGACCACGTTCTGAGCGCTGCGCATCCCAGCGCGCAGATTGGCCCATGCCGAAGAAGTGCATGCCATCATGATGATCACCAGCACGCCGGGTAAAGCTGCTGGCCTCGTCACTGCCATCGTTGGCATAAGCTGCTACATCGGATGCCAAAGGATCACCTGTCGCCACCAACACGTGCCATTGATAGCCGTTGGCAATCGCGACCTGGTCGTCAATACTTTTGGGTATCGCCTGGAAATTCAGTTTGAGTCGGCGTGCAGTGGACTGCGCATCACCGCTGGCTGACAGACTCAGGCTGCCACCCAAATAAGTCATCGTAGCCGTTGCCAGGCTGCCCTTGAGAAGAGTGCGGCGGGACAGGCGCATGCTCAGCACGCTGTCGAAGTCGGATGATCCCGCAATATCGTCCGTAGCGGGTCCAGTAGTAGACGAAAGATCACGCACTTGATACCTCCGGAAAAAATGCCATCTGTCGACGATTGGATCACAAATCTGTGAATTCCAGATGACAAGCCTATGTCAGGCGCTTGTCACCCTCATTAAATATTTGCCCGATAAACTCCCCGACGTACAACTTGGGTGCCTCCGGATCGGCGCAGCGCTTACCTGAGAGGGAGCGTACTGACTTCAACAGCGAGCATTTTGCCTATGGATGCCAGAGATATTTTTACGGATCAGCCACAGCGCCAGCCTTTGGCTCACGCCGATTGGCTGTCACCGTATCTCGCCGAGTGCGAAGCCTTATGGCAGCGCGGAGGATTGCCACAGCATACGGTGCTGCTGCTGGTGGCTGGATCGGACTATGCGGGTAATCTGGTGCTGTCACAACTCAGATCGCAACATGCTTTATCCATCCTATCGATTGATCGTCATGTGACGCTGGCCCATGCTACTCGCACTGATGTACAAGCAAGTATCGATTTCATCTACGATTCTCTGAGTCTGGAGTTTACGCCCCCCGAGCTTCAGCCGCTTGCAACAACAGCGCATGCGCTACTGGTTTTTTCTGACACTGAGGTATTTTTACTGGATGGTGGCCAGAACTTTCCTGTGTTTTTGTAAGTGAACAATAGAGACGGTATCGTGCGTTCGATGTTCTTTGCCAGTCTACACAACTGTGCATCTGCACTGCTACTGTGTTTTCCGGTAGTGACGATGGCGGGAGCGCCTGAGGTCAGCATAGGTCGCTTCGATACCGATCTGGTCGGTTTACCGCCTTCATGGCAAGTTATTCAGTTGGAAAAGAACGTACACCGGACGCAGTACCGTCCTTTGTACTGGGATGGCGTGCATGCGATTGAGTCACAGGCCAACCGCAGTATGACCCTGCTGGGTCGGAAAGTAGATGTGGACCTCACAGCGACGCCTGTTCTGTGTTGGCGCTGGCGCGTCGAGGATATCTTGAAAAAAGCGGATATGAAACGCCGTCAGGGTGAAGACTATGCAGCACGTGTCTACGTTGCGTTCGCTTTACCTTCAGAGGCGCTGAGTTTTGCAGACAAGGCTGTGCTGTCCTTGGCTCGTGCGCTTTTTGGTGATCGTGTTCCAGATGCAGCGATCAATTATGTGTGGGATAACCGCCACGCAGTCGATACCCGCCTGCCAAACGCCTATACCGATCGTGCGCAGATGATTGTGCGTCGGACGGGTAGCAACGACCTTGGCCGCTGGGTCACCGAGCGTGTCGATGTCAGAGACGATGTGACGCGCACTTTTGGCAGTGACAAGGCGAAGCCTATCCTGGTGGCGATTGCTTCTGATACCGACAACACGGGCGAGAAAGTCCGTGCAGGATTTGCAGATCTACATTTCGTTGGAAAGAACGACGCCTGCAATTTTTGAAACTCAGTGGTGGGTTTCAGTGGAGTGGGTAATGACGCATGGGTGATGCAATAAGTCACTACGCTCAGCTCATACCAACGGCCGTACCAGAAAATCAATACCGATTTCCTCCCAATTGGCTTGCTCTTTGCCCAGCCAGCATGCCAGCGTTGGGTGAGTGGAGAGGGTGCCCTTGGGGAGTTCGAGATCAATACGCTGACGCATTCGCAATTTAATGTCTTCTTCAGCGGGATTGATTCGCGCGTGCATGAAGATGATACCTAGTCTCAGTGCAAGAATCGCCTTGGCCAGATTGGGGTCGGCAATTGTGTAGCTGACTTTGCGCAGATTACCTTTTTGGGCCAGCACGAGTGAACTCAACACTTGCTGCTCATGCTGGGTAAATCCAGGCAGGTCCGCATGCAGGGCGAGGTAAGCGCCGTGTTTGTGGAAACCTGTGTGGGACACCATCATACCCACCTCGTGAATTTGCCCAGCCCAACTGACCATGCGCGTGAGCTCTTCGTCTTCGGGATTGAGCTGCGCATACAGCGCTCGTGCGTTGGACTTCGCCGCCGCGGCTCGTTGTTCATCCACGCTGTATCGCCGCAGGAGTCGTTTGATGGATTCACGGCGTCTGTCCTTGCTGCGGGACCTGAGATGCAGGTCCCATAAAACCCCCATACGCAAGCCCGCCTCAATGGGCCACAATTGTTTGAGACCGAGTTCTTCCGATAAACCGATCAGCACCGGCAAGCCACCCAGAACCACGCTGATGCGCTCGGGCTTGATGCCGACCAGATCTATGTTGTCCTGGCGTCCGCAGGCAATCAACCAGTCCTTGAGCGCGCGCATGTTTTTCACCGACAGGGTGTAATCCCCGATAGCGTTTTTCTCGATCACATCCGCAATCGTCCGCATGGTGCCGGAGGAGCCATAGGCGACATTCCAGAGCCGGGGATGGAAGGGCTTCATTCCATCTTCAAAAAAGCTTCTGGCCTTGAGAATCGCTGACTCGAAGGCCTGCTCAGTGATTTTTTGCCCACCAAAAAAACGCGAAGCGGTGGAGACCGTGCCAACCCCGAACGATTCGACTTCTTCGATTTCGCTCCCCTGGCCCAAAACCAGCTCGGTTGAGCCGCCGCCGATATCGATTACCAGCCGCCGCTCGGATGCATCATCCAGCACGCAGGCCACGCCCATGTAAATCAGGCGACCTTCTTCCTCGCCAGAGATGACATCGATCGGGTAGCCGATGGCTCTCTCGGCGATCTGCAGGAAGGTGCGGGCGTTGCGGGCGATGCGCACGGTATTTGTTGCCACCACGCGCACCCGGGTCAGCGGTGTGGCCTGCAGGATTTCGGAAAAGCGGGACAGGCAGGCTACCGCGGATTGCATCGCCGACACCGTCAGATTGCCCCGTTCATCCAGCCCCGCCCCCAGTCGGACTGGCTCCCTTGCGCTATTGACGATACGGATTTGCTCACCGTCAAAGGTGCCGATGTGGAGTCTGAAGCTGTTCGACCCAAGGTCGATCGCAGCCAGCATATCTTCCAATCCCCCTGGTTAATTTTGCAAAACCTGTGAACGTAAATCCTGAATATGACCCCTTGATGACAAATGTCGCATCAAGGGGTTTTATCGTCAGCGCTAATGTTGTTTTTTAGCACAGGGATGATTATCGGTCAGTTTGTACTTTCCTGTCATCAAGTTGAAAAAATCGCTGGGAATAATCGCGGTTAGTAATTGAAGTCAGTGGCGCGGTCTGGCTGCGTCTGATGCTTGATTGCGTTTGTCTAATTAATGGAGAACTCGAATGAACAAAACCCCCACCGGTCTGATCGCCACCAAGCGTGTGGCTGTCGCCGTCGCCACGGTTTGCGCCACTCTGGCTGTACCTGCCTACGCTACCGATGATGTGAAGAATGTGCTCGACCTCATGCTGAAGAAGGGTGTGATTTCACAGCAAGATTATGACCAGTTCATGAAAGACAACGCTGATGCGGCTGAGAACAAGCAGTTTAAAGAGAAACGGTTGGATCAAGATGTTGCGAAGGCAAACGCCTACTTAATCAAAAACGCGGAAGCTGGGCAGGTCATGAAAAACGGTATTGGCATTCAGTCGACCGATGGACAAAACAGCATTCAGCTAACCGGGCGTTTGCACATGGATTATCGGCAGTACTCACCATCCTGGGCGCCGGGCGCATCACCCGATAAAGATCCTTTTACGGACGTGCTGGAAGTTCGTCGTGCGAGACTGGGCGTGAGAGGGCAGTTTGAGAAAGACTGGAAGTACGAAATTGTGGGTAACTATGGCATGAGTAATAACGGCATGTCATCATCCGCTACGGAAGTCGATGTTGCCTTTGTTGATTATGCTGCAAAACCAGAATTTCAAGTTCGCATGGGTAAATTCAAAATGCCATTCAGCTTGGAACAGCTGACAAGTTCGAACAATATCGATTTTATGGAGCGTGGTCTGGCGAACCAAAATGAAGGCGAGTTTGTTCCAGGTAAAGAGACCGGTGTCATGGCTTTCGGATCTCCAAGTGCTGGCATTACCTACGGTTTGGCATTATCTGTTGGACGCGGAAATAAATCTCCAACAATTGATTCCTTAGATACGATAGGGAGAGTTACTGCGAATCTTTCCAAGGCATTCGCAAACAACGATTCGATCGTCACTCATGTGGGTCTCGCATACAGCAGTGGGAAAATAAAAACGATTACACCATCAATGGGACGGACCGAGACAAGGTGGTACACGTCCACCGCTGCGGACGTGCCGTTCATCGCGTCCAGCAGCATTACAGATCCTGACCGTACTCGTTTGGGGTATGAATTTGCGGTTGCCTATGAAGCATTGAAAGTTCAAGGTGAAATTTTCGACTTCAAGTACAAAAAAGATATTCGCACCGATGAAATTAATACGAATTATTTGCAAGTTGTGTACAACCTGACCGGCGAAAAGCATAACTACAGTAATTCCGCAGGTACATTTGGCTGGATCAAGCCTAACCAGCCTTTTGCTCTAGAGAAAGGTGGCTTGGGGGCATGGCAGGTTGGTGTTCGTTTCAGCAGCTTGGACGCGTCAGACGTTAAAGTTGCAACCGGGAAAACTAATGAACTGTCTGCCTTGACATATGGATTGACATGGTTCGTCAACGACAACGCGCGAGTGATGCTTAACTATACGTCCACAGACTTTAACGGCGTAGCAGTAGGCACAA
>SXGR01221023.1_pt1 | contig 14021 bp, 13 predicted proteins | sample 3174711 | NCBI WGS metagenome assembly SXGR01 (sample SAMN11356860, study PRJNA531348) | freshwater metagenome | isolation source: freshwater sample F1-60 | place: China: Fuxian Lake, Yuxi | collected 2017-12-25
AAAGTGGCGACTCCGGCTAACTGGCTGCCGGGCGAAGACGTCATCATCGTGCCTGCTGTTTCCGACGAGGAGGCGCGGCTGAAATATCCGGAAGGGTGGAGAGCACCCAAGCCCTATCTGCGAATCTTGCCCCAGCCCAAGTAAGGGCTCTTCAGCCCAGCCTGTCAGCCGATTTCGCGCTCCAGATTCTCTCCAAACGGTACGAACCCGTCCTCATCCACATACTCAATCTCCAGCACTGGACCATTCAGCTGCAACGCTGCGAAGCCGTTCACGCCCTGGACGCTATCGGGGCGAATCCGCCGGTTGACGAACTGCACCTTGAATTCGGGATGCGTGCAATCCTTGCCGGGCGGCAGGTATGGAATAGCTCCATGGCCGATGCAACGCCCTAGCACACCGCGATGTTTCTTGTAGACGATATGCTTGTGTTCGTGTCCCCAGAACCAGGTGTGAATCTTGCCGTCGTCCAGGAGCGGGCCGACCTTTTTCAGTAACCGGGCGCTGAAATTCTCGAAGCAGGAGAACAACTGATGGTGCGAAAGGACAATGTTCTTTCTCGCGTCGTTTGGCGCCGTCACCAGACTCTTCAACCAATCGAGCTGTGGCTTCTTAAGATCCTCGTTTTCATAGGCGGTATCCAAACCTATGATTCGCCAGTTGTCGTTGATCAGGCAGAAGTAACCGGCCGCTTGCCCAAGCTTTGGGAGCACCCTTTCAAAGTAACCGTGGCCGCCGCTGTACATCTCGTGATTGCCATTGAGGGCGAATCTCCGCCGCAAGTTGGCCGACTGAGGCAGGATGTTAAGAAATCGGTCGTCCACTTCGTCTTCCTGCCCGGCGTAGTATATGTCGCCGAGGTGGATCATGTAGTCCACTTGGCGGTTGGTGATCTGGTCGCGTACAGAGAGAGCCGGCGGCCGGCCGGTGCCCCAGTCGGAAAACAATGCAACGGTTGTGGTGTTCTCGATTGGAATCGGCGCGGTGGCCGCCGGCTTGTCGATAAACTTCGCGTCTGGCGTTAGCCACTTCTCGATGAGCCCGCCCAGCAAGGTGGCCCAAAGCGGGTCGGCGTTGCCGAGCAGAAACTCGTTCCCTAGCGCCTCCGGCCCCGCCTCGGCGGCTGTGCCCAGACGAACCCTGCAGTCCATGGCGGCCTGGATAAGCGCGCCGGCACGATCGCGCGGCAGGAAAGGCTCATCGAGCGACGCCCGCTTGGCCGACCGGTGCGCCTTCAGCAGCTCGTCCTGAAGGGTTTTCCTATCGCCCTTGGCCTTCGACTTGGCCACTATTTCGGACGCCGAGCGCGCGGCCCGCTCCACTAGCTTGGGGACTCTCGAGTGTTCCTGCATACTACACGTAGTGCTTCGGGAGAGCCTGGCGTTTCAAACATTTCTAAACTTAAGAGCATCGTTGCGGCGGCGGAGATATACTGTGGTTGAAGCCGTTATTTATGACAAACTCTTCGCGGTGGTGGCGTTGCGTCGCGTACCCGGTTCTAGCAGCCGTTTCCTTGCCAGCGCAGCAACAACAGGAAGCGCCAGCGGTCGATCGCGGCAAGGCTTACTATAGCTACTCGATGGGCCACCTCTACGCGGAGCTGGCCGGCGCGTATGGAAATCGCGGCGAGTACCTGAACAAGGCGATCGATCATTATCGCGACGCGATGAAGGCGGACCCCGAGGTGTCGTTCATCGCCGAACGACTCTCCGATCTCTACCTGCAGGCCGGCCGGGTTAAGGAAGCCATCACCGACTCCGAGGCCACGTTGCGCGAGAATCCCAAGGATCTAAACTCCAGGCGGATTCTCGGTCGCATCTACATACGCCTGATTGGCGATTCGCAGCAGGGGCGCGTTAACGAACAGATGGTGACCAAGGCCATCGAGCAATATACGAAGATCACCGAGCAAGCGCCGACTGATGTGGAGGCGTGGCTCAACCTGGGGCGGCTTCAGAAGGTTGCGCAAGATTCAGTGGATTCCGAACGCGCTTTTAAGAAGGTGCTTGAGCTCGAACCGGACAACGACGAAGCGCTGACGGGCTTGGCGATGGTCTACTCGGATCGTGGCGATGGCAAGGCCGCGGCCGATCTGCTCAGCAAAGTGGCCGAAAAGAATCCCAGTATCCGCACACTGATGGGTCTGGCCGGCGCCTACGAGCAGATGCGCGACTACAATCTCGCGGCCGAAACATTGAAACGCGCGCTGGAGATGGCCAAGGGCAACGACGATATCCGCCGGGCGCTCGCCCAGAATCAGATGCTCGCCGAAAAGTTCGACGAAGCGCTAAAAGCGTACCAGAGCCTGGCCGAGGAGGACCCGCGCGACGTACAGTCGCTGCTCCGAATCTCGCAGATCTATCGCCAGCAACGAAAATTCGACAAGGCGCGCGAGTGGAGCGACCGGGCCAAGAAACTGGAGCCTAACAACCTCGAGATTGCCTATAACGAAGTGGGCATCTTCCAGGCCGAAGGGAAGACGGCCGAAGCGATTGCGGCGCTGAAGATCGTCATCGACGCCACGCAGAAGAAGTCCTATTCGGACTCGGAGAAACAGAATCGCGCCTCGCTCCTCGAGCGGCTAGGCTTCTCGTACCGGTTGAACGATCAGCCGAAGGAAGCCGTGGCGGCGTTCCAAGAACTGGGCGGACTCGACAATTCATTTGGCGCACAAGCCGCTGCGCAAGTCATCGAAACCTGGCGAATAGCGCGCGACTATTCGAAAGCGACCGAGGAAGCCGAGGCCGCGATCAAGAAGTGGCCCGAAGACCGGCTGGTGCGCATGTCGCGCGCGAACCTGCTGGCTGACACAGGCAAGTACGATCAGGCCGCCGCCGAGCTCAAGAAACTGCTCGACGGCAAGAACGACCGCGAGACCTATCTTCAGATCGTTCAGGTTCACGAGAAGGCAAAAAATTTCAGCGAGATGAGCAAGGCGATCGACGCCGCCGAAGCGCTCTCCACCACGCCTGACGAGAAGGAAATGATTCACTTCATGCGCGGCGCGATGCTGGAGAAGACGAAAAAGTTCGAACTCGCCGAAGCCGAATTCCGCAAGCTGCTGGCGATCAATCCCAATGCCACGTCCGCGCTCAACTACCTCGGCTACATGCTGGCCGACCGAGGCTCGCGCCTTAACGAGGCCGTCGACATGATCAAGAAAGCGCTGGCGCAGGATCCGCAGAATGGCGCGTATCTCGATTCGCTTGGCTGGGCTTACTACAAGCAGGGCAACCTACCGGAAGCCGAAGAAAACCTGAAGTGGGCCCAGGAGCGGACGCCCAAGGACGCGACGATTCTCGATCACCTCGGCGACGTGTACGCCAAGATGGGGAACCTAAAAGCGGCGATCGCGCAGTGGGAAGGCTCAGTGAAGCTGCACCAAAGCGCGCCCACCTTCGAGCAGGATCCGCAGGAGACCGCGAAAGTCCAGAAGAAACTGGACAGCGCCAGAGTGCGGCTGGCCAAGGAACAACAAAGCAAAAAGTAGCGGCAGGCACGCTACGTTCCAACTACAGAGAACGAACGTTACTGACCAAGGGCCGGGCCTCCGGGCTCGCCCTTCTAATTTGGCCCCAGTGAATCACTGTAAGCGCGACTGAACAGGCGAATACAAGGATAGCCAAGGCAAACAGCTCGCTGTGGTCATCAACGGCAGGAAGCGCGATTCCCAACTTGGTGAGGTGGCTCATGATGGCCCCGCTGATGACGCCCAACGTTAGCACCGCACCGAAAATGACCGTACGGGGCAGTAAGAGCAACCCGGAGGCGATCAGTTCGGCGACGCCGCTGCCAATGCGGCCCCACGGTTCCAGACCCAGCGTGCTGAAGATGTAGACCGACTCTTTGGCGCCGGTGAATTTAAAGAAGAGGGTCTGTAGCAGAATCGCCGCGGCAACGACTCGCAGGATGCAGCTGACGTTGGTGAGAGTCTTAGAGAGTTCCATGAAATCCTTTCCAGTGGTTGAGAAATGTTTGGGCTTCGGTCTTGCCGAGATATCGCTCGAGCAGCCGAGGCTCAGTCTTAGTGAGGTCGACGAGAATGAGTCCGTCGAGCGCTTCGGAGAAGAACTGGTCGACATTGAAGCCAAGCAACTTGCCACCGAGGCGAAGGTACTGGCGCAGAAGCACGGGCACGCCTTGTGCGCCCGGCTCAAGATCGGAGACGATGTCGGAGCGATCGTCTAAATCACGGCACAATTCGGCCGCGGCGCGGCGGGCTGGCGGACGGCGGGGACGAACCAGACCGGCCAAGCCAGCGAGCCATTCGCGCTTCTCAAGGAAGGCTATCATCAGCTCACGCGACAGCTTGCTGTATTGGTTACTGATGCTGACCGGACCGAAGAGCGTCTTGTAACCCGGATTGGCGGCCACGTACCGGCCGATGCCCTTCCACAGAAGCAGCAAGGGAGCAAAACTGCGCTGATATTCGAGCCTCACGAACGAGCGGCCCAACTCAAGGGCGGGACCGACGCGATCGAGAAACTCCGGGCCGTACTGAAAGAGCGTGGCGGTGTACAGACCCTCTGGCCCCAGGCTACTGGCAGCGAGCCGGTAGCCCCCCACGATCTCGCGCCTGGTAGAATTCCAGACGAAGAGGTGGAGATAGCGGGCGTCGAATCGATCGAGATCCACACCGCGGCCAGTGCCCTCGCCCACCGCGCGGAAGGCTATTTCCCGCAGGCGGCCGATCTCGTGAATGGTTTTCGGAATTCGCCCTGCCGGCGCGAGGAATACTTCTAGTACTCCAGACGCGGCGAACCGGCACTGAGAGCCAAGCGCCGCAATCTCGCGCTCCAGCAAATCCGGTGGAACGGGAGCCGCAACCGGCCTCGGCGCACAGCAGTCGGTGCGCCGCGCGCCCGCCAACGGACGATCGGTCTGCTGCTTGAACAAGCCGCGCTCGGCCAACAGTGAGATACGCCACTCCAGGTAGGCGATCCTGTCGTCAGGACAGGCGATGGCGCGCAGTTTCCTTGCATCAATGGGCTTGCCTATACGAAATTCCGAGGGCTCAACGTAGAAGGGAATGACCGGCACTTGGGCATCGCGAGGCAACGCCGCCAGCAGACTGCCTCTGCCCTCGAGGCTGTAGACCCGATCACCGAGAATTCCGAGCTCAGGCCGGTGGCGTTTCAGGGACGCTTCGACCATGTGCGTCAAGGTATTCGCCACCGCGAAGATTCTGCCCGACTTCGGGAGACGCTCGAGATCCTGCGTTGTCATGGCCTCTCCTCTGCGGCCCCGGCCCACGGTATCCTGCGCGAACTGTACGGTTTTGTGCCTCGCGTCTTCCGCCTGCAGACGGGGTCGATTCCGGACATCCTGACGGCAGAAGCGAACGCTTTGAATGTGTTATTGGGCGAAGAATTTCTCTCGCGACTACAGAAGGAGAAGTTGATGCTGGCGGTTTCAGCGGCGAACCGCTCTCCTGCCGGGGTGGCGCTGCACGAAGAGATGTTAAAGGTGCTGGGGGGGGGAGCGAGCGTGAGGCCGCCGACATCGCGGGTGGCGTGGCGACAGGCGGCGCGGATGGCACGCTGCTTGGCTTTGCCCGGCGATTGGGGACCGCGGGAGACCAAATCGATGAGACAGACGTTGCGTCCTTGCGGCGCGCGGGCTTCGCCGAAGCGGAGATCGTTGAAGCCATTGTGGTGGTAGGGGTCTGCAGATTCCTGAATACCTTGCAGTTCGGCACAGCCGCAACGCCGGACTTTTCCGCCCGCGAGATACAGCCTCCCCCAGTAGAAAAGATTTTGTACCCTTCACCAACCGATCCCCGTCCTAGCGTTAACGAGGTAGCTCCGGACCCCGATGGGGAATGGGTGGACAGAGTTCAGTGCGGCGACCTGGAAGCATTTGAAGTCCTGGTGGAGCGCCACAGCCAGCGCGTGTATCGAACGTTGGTTAAAATGCTGGGCGATCCAGAGGAAGCCAAGGACGCATTGCAGGACACTTTTCTAAAGGCCTTTCAGAACTTGCCGGCATTCGAACGGCGCGCCAAGTTTGCCACGTGGCTGGTGAGCATCGCCGGCAACACGGGGCTCCAACGGCTACGCGCACGCAAGCAGGGAGAGAGCCTCGACGACGACGGCTCGGACGCCGATGAGTTCCAGCCGCGGCAGATCCGTGCCTGGGGCGACGATCCAGAAGAGCTCTACTCAAAGGCTCAACGCAAGGTTCTGGTTGAGCGGTCGATTTTTCGGCTACCGGCGAAGTACCGGGTGGTGTTGCTACTGCGGGACGTCCAGCAGGTATCGACCGAAGAGGCGGCGACCGCCCTGGGATTGGGCATTCCTGCGTTGAAAGCGCGGCTGTTGCGAGGGCGGCTGATGCTGCGTGAAGCGCTGGCGCCTCACTTCGCCGCAGGGGGGGAGCCAACGTGAGGCGCGTGAGTTGCTCCGACTTCTTGTCCGAGATTGGTAACTTGCTCGAGGATGAAGTGAGTTCCGAGATCCGTGCGCATCTGGAAGAACACTTGGCCGGTTGCAAGGTCTGCCAGGTTGTTTATGATTCCACGCGGAAGACGATTATTGTCTTGACTGACACCGAGTCGTTCGAATTGCCGGTAGGGGAGCTCAAGTCCGGCGCGCAGGCTATTATGGCGCGGATCCGGGCCTTGAACAAGTAACTGGAGGTGTTAGGATGGGGCGGTAACACCCGGAGGCAGCCGTGAGCTATATCGAATCGCCTCGATTGACTGAAGAGGAATATCCGACTTTTGCCGCGATAAAGGAGCCATTCGGTTTCATTCCAAATTTCTTCCAGGCTCAGACCGCGCGTCAGGATCTGATTGAGGCCGAGGTGGGGTTGATCGGAACAGCGATGATCCAGGAAGGTGCGCTGGCGCGGCGGCAGAAAGAGCACATTTTCCTGGCGGTGTCGGCCCGGAATCTAAGTACTTATTGTGTGAATGCGCATTGCGAGATTGTCCGGATGCTGAAGATCGAAGGACCGGAGCCGGAACAGGTAGCCATCGATCACGCCTCGACGCGGATGCCGATCGCCGACAAGGCGCTGCTGAATTTCGTGGTCAAGCTGAATGGCGAACCGCATAGGATTGGGCAAGCCGATATCGACGGGCTGCGGACGTTCGGATTCACAGACCGGCATATTCATGAGGCGATCGTGATGACCGGTCTGGCGCAGTTTGCCAATACAGTTTCGTTTGGGTTGGGGACGCTACCGGATTTCGAAAACGAGAAGGTCGACTTCAGGGCTCGGGCCTCGGTGGGCACGGGATAGCGCGGGTTCCGGCCGGAAGCGATAGAATGCTTCGTCATATGCGTTCGGTCGTTCCGTTGTTCCTGTTTGTCTTGCCGCTGGCTGTTTTCGGCGAGGAGTGGAACCGCTTTCGCGGTCCCAATGGCTCGGGTGTTTCGCCTCACACCGGATTTCCGGTCGAATTCAGCGCCGGTAAGAATGTGGTGTGGCGGACATCGGTCAGAGAAGGCAAGTCTTCACCGGTGCTGACGGACAATTTCGTCTTCCTGACTTCGTACGAAGATGAAAAGCTCTACACCGAATGCTTCGATCGCGCCACCGGCGTACGGCTCTGGGAACGCTTTGTCGATCGCAAGCACCACGACCTTGGTAACGCCCTGAATCACCCCGCGGCGATCAGTTCGATCACTGACGGCGAAAACGTGTACTCCTTCTTCAAGGATTTTGGATTGATTTCGTACACGGCGGCCGGCCAGCCACGGTGGCAAGCGCCACTCGGGCCGTTCGTGACTTCGATGGGTTTGGGCGCGGCGCCAGTGCTGGCCGGCAACCTGGTGGTGATCGTGGCCGACCAATTGGAGGGTTCATTCATCGCAGCCTACGATCGGCGCAACGGCGAAATGCGATGGAAGATGCCGCGTGAGGAGATCGAAAGTTGGGGGTCGCCGCTGATTTTTCAGCCGAAGGACGCGAAGACTCCCACGATCCTTACGGTCAGCCGAGGGATGTACGGCGCGTATGTTCCTGAAACCGGCGAGCGGATCGCGACGCTGGGCGGGCTGGCCACTGTGATCGTGGCGAGTCCGATTCTCGATGGCGACACGCTGTATGCTTTCGGGTACGGTGGAGATGCCCCGTTGCCGTTTTCGAGCAGACTATCCCGCCTGGACAAGAACAAAGACGGCCAGCTGACGCAAGACGAGTATGGCACCGACGCCTTTATTCACGGTATCGCCAAGTATGCCGGCAACAAAGACATGATCGTCACTGAGGACGATTGGAACGAAAAACAGAAGGTGGTGGGCGGGCCAACGAATCTGGTCGCGTTAAAGATTGCGTCCAACGGCGAGGCGCGTGAGTTGTGGCGATATGACAAAGGCTTCACCGGCGTGATTCCTTCACGGCTTTTGTACGAGGGCGTGCTGTATGTGGTGAAGAACGGAGGGATACTCACTTCGTTCGATCCAGCGACAGGCAAGGTTATCAAGACCGGACGAGTGGAGGGAGCACTGGGTGGGTACTCATCGTCGCCGGTAGCGGCTGAGGGGCGGATTTATCTGTCCTCGGAAGAAGGCAAGGTGGCTGTGGTGGAGGCTGGCGGCGAGTGGGAAGTGAGGCAGGTGAACGATCTGGATGAGCCGCTGTTTGCGACTCCGGCGCTGTCGAAAGAGCAGATCTATTTGAGGAGCGGGAGCGCGCTGTACAGGTTTGAGAGCGCGAAGTCAGAATAGCGTCGAACCATCCCGGATTCGGCCGCGCCACCGGGCAGGGATAGATCTAAAATGAAGAATTGCCAAGTCCACTCCGCGTTATCGTTGTCGTGCCTACGTTGACCGGGGGAGATCTGCTGAACGAATGCCTGGCCGCGCTGGGGCGGCAGAGTTTCCGTGAGTTCGAAGCGGTGGTGGTCGATAACAGCGGCCAGGGTCGCGCGATTAAAACAGATTTGCCCGATTTCGTGCGAGTACTTGCCAGCCCCAGCAACCTGGGCTACGGAGGCGCGGTCAATCTCGCCTACCGCTCATCGCGCACGGAGTACGTGGCTGCTCTCAATGACGACGCGATCGTGCATCCGGGCTGGCTGGAGGAACTGGTGAAAGCAGCCGATGCGCAGCCGAAGGCCGGAATGTGGGCATCCTGCGTGCGACTGAGCGAGACGGAGATGGACTCGGCCGGGATGTTGCTCTATGGCGATGGGAGCAGCAGGCAGCGGGGGCACCGGCGGCCGCCGGCGGAGTTTGCCGAGGCGGCCGAGGTTTTGCTGCCGAGCGGGTCGGCTGCCATGTACCGGCGCACGATGCTTGAGCAAGTGGGCGGCTTCGACGATGACTTTTTTCTTTACTGCGAGGATACCGATCTCGGGCTGCGCGCACAGTGGGCCGGCTGGAGTTGTCAGTATGTACCAGGCGCGGTGGTAGATCACCGGTACTCGCATTCGGCCGGGCGCGTCTCGCCGCTCAAGGCCTACTATGTGGAGCGTAACCGGCTGCGCGTGGCGATCCGGAATTTCCCGGCCTGGATGCTACTCTGGGCGCCGCTGCGCGCAATCAACCGGTATGGCTGGCATCTGTTCACGCTATTTTCGGGACGAGGCGCGGCGGCGGAGTTTCATCAGCACGGCGGCTCTCCGTTACTGCTGGTCTCGTTAGTGCTGCGGGCGCACGCCGGGGCGCTCTCGATCATGCCCAGGCTGTTGGCTGAGCGGCGTCAGATCCTTCGCTCCGCCGTGATCCCAGCATCGCGATTCACCGAGTTGGCGGGACGGCACGCGCTGACGGCTCGTGAGGTAGCCACGCTGTGAGCGATCGCACTTTGGTGCTGATTCCGGCCTTCAACGAGGAAGCTTCGATTGGACATGTGATTGTCGAAGCACGGCAAATCGTGCCTGGCCTGGACATCCTAGTCACCAACGACTGCTCAACGGATTCCACGGCGATGGTGGCGCGGCGCGCAGGCGCAGAGGTTTTGACGGTGCCTTATCATCTGGGGCTGGGAGGGGTGTTGCAAGCGGGCTACCGGCTGGCGTACGAGCTTGGCTACGACTATGTTATCCGCATCGATGGCGATGGCCAGATGGATCCTCGCGACATTCCGGCACTCCTGGCGGCACTGCGGACGACGGGCTGCGAGATGGTAATAGGATCGCGATATCTGGTCAGCGATGACGGGCACACGAGTCCGGTACGTGGATTGGGGATACGATTTTTCCGTGCTATTTTGCGGCCAATTCTCGGGAAGCCGGTCATGGATCCGACCTCCGGGTTCGTCGGCGTCAACCGGCGGGCGCTCGAAGTTTTTAGCAGCAGCTTCCCGCTGGAGTACCCGGAGATTGAGGCGTTGGTGGTGCTACGGCGGCGAGCCTTTCATTTTGTGGAGGTGCCGTGCCGAATCCGGCCTCGGCGGGCCGGACGCAGCACCATCACGCCACTCAAGTCCGTATACTATATAGTTCATGTGCTGTTGGGAGTCATCGTGAACATTCTCAGGTTCGAACGTCATCGCTGGAGGTAGGAACATGGAACGTCTCCTGACTGTCTCGCTGGTGCTCAGCGGCTGCCTGATCGTAGTCATCCTCTATTCGCTGCGGCGGGCTCACATTCGAGTGGAGTATTCGCTGAGCTGGCTGGCGGCGGCGATCGTGGTATTCGTGTTGTCGCTCTGGGACTCCGGACTGGTGTTTCTGGGCCGGCTCCTGGGGATCAGTTACCCTCCGGCGGCCCTAGCCTCTATTACGATTTGCGTTTTCCTGGTGGTGCTATACCGGCTTTCCATGATCGTATCGGACCTCAAAGACAACAATGTGGCGCTGGCTCACAAAGTAGCGGCGCTGGAGTTCCACTTACACCGGCTTGAGGATGGGTGTGAAGCGGCAACCGGGCGGCAGTAAGCCTGCGCAGGAGCCGCGGCACAAACCTCCGGCGGCTGTTGCCACCATTGGCTTGCTCTCCTGGCAGGTGCTGTTGGGACTATTGGCGATGCTGGCCGCCGCATTGGCGGCCTATGGTCCAGCCCTCGACGGACCGTTCGTATTGGACGATGACTACTTACCGTTTGGGCGTCCGGATGCGGAGACACTCGGTCTGATTGTTTGGACCGCCTCGCGTCCGGTACTGGGGCTGACTTATTACGCCAACTTTCTGCTTTCCGGCCAACATCCCTGGCCCTACCACATAACCAATCTACTGCTACATGTCGCTGTAGCCGGCATTGTCTTCTTCATACTTCGGCGGGCGCTGCTGGACGACACACAGCGCAACAGTCTGGTGGCCGCAATCGGCGCCGGGGTGTTTTTGCTTCACCCGCTGCAGACGGAAGCGGTCGCATATGTGGCCGGCCGTTCCGATGTGCTTTGCACGCTATTTGCTTATGCGGCCCTCTCCGTCTTCCTCAAATACCGGCAGCCGTCGATCGGATTCGGCGCGGTAGCGGCCGTGCTGGGATTTTCCTTACTGGCGCTGCTCAGTAAACAACAGGCCGTGGCGATTCCGGCGGTACTGATCCTGATCGATCTGCTGTGGAATCAGGGCTCAAGGCTCGAGGCTTTGAAGCGAAACATTCGGCTGCACAGCCTATTGGTGGCCGGAGCGATCGCGGGTGCGTTTTGGGTGTTTAGCGTGCTGGCGCTAGATACCACGGCCGGCCTGCGGGTGCCCGGGATTACCCCGATCGAATATTTCTGGACGCAGCGCCGAGTTTTTTGGCATTATGTGCGATTGCTGGCGCTGCCGGTTGGCCAGAACCTGGATCCTGACTTCGCTATCTCGCGAAGTTTGCTGGATCACGGCGCCGGAGCGGGATTGGCGGGGGTCCTGGTGCTGGTGGTGGCCGCGGTGTGGCTCCGGCGTTCCCGTCCGCTGGCGTCCGCCGGTATCCTGACGTTTCTGGCGCTCCTGGCTCCTACGTCAAGCTTGATACCGATCGCCGATCCGGTGGCTGAGCGCCGGGTCTACTTTGCCATGATTGGCCCCTTGTTGGTGTTGGTCGACCTACTACGGGGCTGGCGCACTTCGCAGAGCTTCCTGGCGGCAGTGGGATTGGCGTTGTTAGTGGTACTGGGCTGCGCAACTTACTCACGGTCCGCGTTGTGGGGCAGTGAGATGGCGCTCTGGCGGGACACCGTGGCAAAGTCTCCCAAAAAATTACGCCCTCGATTTCAATTGGCTCACTTACTTTACCGGAGCCAACAATGCCCCGAAGCTGCCAGAGAATACGAAGCGGCGGCGAAATTGGCCAAACCGAGAGTGGACTTGCTTGTGGATTGGGGGCTAGCCCTCGACTGTGCCGGCCGGGCGTCAGAAGCGTTGGCGCGGCTTCGGGAGGCGCTGGGCACGGAACGGACCTACAATTCTCTGGCGCAGCTTGGGATGATTCTGGCCAAGCAGGGGCATGCCGACGAGGCACTGCCATTGTTGAGCGATGCCGTCGCACTTGAGCCGGATCAGCCTTCGGCGTGGGGTTATCGCGGCAACGTGTACGCCACCCAAGGCAGGTTCCAGGAAGCAGAGGCGGACTACCGGCGCGCTCTGGCGCTGGCGCCGGATGACCGCGCAGCTAATCAGGGAATGCGGTCTGTGAAGCAGCGGCAAGGCCTCCAGCCTGGGCAAGCGCACTAACAAAATGGTGTTGCGGATCGGCGTGAACGCACTGTATTTGATCCCCGGTAGAGTCGGTGGCACGGAGATTTACTTACGCAGCCTTCTGGCCGCGCTCGCTCGCATCGACCACGACAATCAATTCGTCATCTACTCAAACCAAGAGACTGGAGAGGATCTGGCGCCTCGAGCCTCCAACTTCCTCCCGGTAAGCCTGCCGGTGCGCGCAGTCAATCGTAGCCGGCGAATTCTCTTCGAGCAGTTTAGTCTTCCGGGCCGCCTGCGCCAGGACCGGATCGACGTGCTGTTCAATCCTGGCTTCACTGCTCCGGCGTTTGCGCCTTGTCCGCAAGTAACCGTCATTCACGACTTACAGCACAAGCGGCACCCCGAATATTTTCGTTGGTTCGATCTGCCTTTCTGGCGTTTCCTGGTGTGGGCCGCGGTGAAGCGCTCGGACCGGATCATAGCCGTTTCTGAAGCCACCAAAGCCGATCTACTGAATTACTACGACATCCCAGCAGACAAAATAGCGGTGGTAGAGCATGGAGTCGATGACCGTTTTTTTGCGATCGCGGCCGAGCGTACTCACATCGAGCCCTTTCTACTCTGCGTTTCGACCTTGCATCCCCATAAAAATATCGAGCGGCTGGTGCGAGTGTTTGCGCGACTGACGGTGCGGCATCCGGCCCTCAGGTTGGTATTGGCAGGCTTGAAGGGATTTCAAACCGCGCCGGTCGAGGCGTTGGTGGCCAGCCTCGGCATCGGTGGGAAGGTGGAGTTGACAGGTTGGATGCCACGCGAGCAGCTTTACGACTACTTCCGCCGGGCGGCCGCATTTGTTTATCCTTCCACTTTTGAAGGATTCGGCATGCCGGTCCTGGAAGCCCTCGCGGCGGAAGTGCCGCTGGCTTGTTCCGACATCGAGCCGTTGCGGGGAATCGCGCGCGGCGCGGCTTGGCTGTTTCATCCCGAAGATGAAGCCGATATGGAGCGAGCCATCGAGCGAATGCTTGGTGGAAAACTGACGCGTGCGCGAAACACAGCGCGCGATTATTCCTGGACGACGGCGGCGCAGGCTACCTTACGCGCTCTTCGGGCGGTGCTGTGATGCTGAGCGACGAAGAGTAGAGGGAGCGGTTGGCGATCGCCCTGCCTGGCGCTTCGGTTTGATTGTCCCTACCGGTCTTCGGCGGTCCCGGCTGAAGCGGGACGCCAGTTGCGCGCCAGTTCCTGGGCTTGGGCCACCTGTTCACGCGACATGATCCCGGCCAAGCGATCCCGTGTCTTGGCAGCTTCGTCATCGCCATCGCCCGCCGCCAGGTTCGACCAGAGGTGAGCTTGTAAGTAGAGCCCGTCCAGAATTACCCCATTTTTGACCCCGGACCCCCTATTGCCGGAAAGTACTTTGCGTAATCGAGCGATTCGCCCCCTCTCGGGCCTCTTCCGACGCCAGTATCGCCTCCCGTTGACACGCCCAGGCGC
>SXGR01114608.1_pt1 | contig 14019 bp, 13 predicted proteins | sample 3174711 | NCBI WGS metagenome assembly SXGR01 (sample SAMN11356860, study PRJNA531348) | freshwater metagenome | isolation source: freshwater sample F1-60 | place: China: Fuxian Lake, Yuxi | collected 2017-12-25
AATCAAAGAGGGCTACGGCATGCGGAAAGAAAGCATCGATGCCCTGAAGAAAAAAGGCGTGTCACTCATCATCACCGTCGATACCGGGATTTCTGCGCACGAGGAAATATCGCATGCAAAAGAAAGAGGAATCGATGTCATCGTAACCGATCACCACAGAGACAAGGGCGGCAGACCCGATGCCTTTGCCGTTCTTCATCCCCTCGTCCCAACCCCCGTTCCTAACCCTCATCTCTGCGGCGCGGGAGTCGCCTTCATGCTCGTTCGCGCGCTCGAGCATGGCAAACCCTGGCAGGACATCGAGATCGATATTGCACTTGCAACCATTGGTACGATTGGTGATTTGGTGCCGCTTGTCGGAGAAAATCGCACACTCGTGATGCATGGTCTGCAGTGCCTTGGAAATCTACCAGAGTCTCCTCTGAAAGATCTTGTCGAAAGTGTAGGTGGCAGCACCCCGCTCTCGGCGACCGATGTCGCGTTCAAAATCGTACCGAGACTGAATGCTGCGGGTCGCATGTCGCATCCGATTCTTGCTCTCGATGCACTGATGAAAGGCGGCGATGCACTCAGGGTTCTTCATGACCTCAACAGCGACAGGCAGACCTTTGTGAGCGATCTGCATGCGGCGATGGAACCGTCGATCGACCTCCTGCATCCGTTCATCGTGCTCGGCCACTCCGACATTACGCCGGGGACGGCAGGACTCCTCGCAAGCAGATTCACGGAACGATTCTTTCGGCCGAGTTTGGTTGCGGCACTGCTTGAGGACAGGGCGGTCGCGTCGATCCGAAGCATTCCGGAGATCGATGCGATGGACTGCCTCAGTCATCCGTCGGTTTCTTCCCTCCTCACCTCCTTCGGCGGACACACGCAGGCGGCAGGATGCACATTTTCTCCGAAAAATATGGGAGCCCTGCAGCAAGCCCTGAATGCACTGATGATCGAGCGCGGCATCACTGCCGATTCGATGGTACCGACGCTCGATATCGACGCTGCGTTACAACCTCAAGTACTCTCACTCTCCTTTGCAAAAACCATGCAGGCACTCTCGCCATTCGGACAGGGAAACGATGAGCCGGCGTTCCTTCTTTCCTCACAAACACTTTCGGATTTCAGGCCTGTCGGGTCCGAAGGTGCACACCTTCAGCTTCGTGTCGGAGGTACCAAAGCGATCGGCTTTCGTCTTGGGAATATCATCGAACATCTCAGTGAAAGAGCGCCGTACGACATCGCATGCAGAGTGGGGGTGAATGCATGGAACGGAAAAGAAACGGTGCAGCTTTTTGTTGAGGATATTCGTGCGCATTAATTGCTCCCACCAATGGGAGCAGGATTCTTCCTGCGTGGGGAAGCATTGCTCACACTTTTCGACCGCGGCAAGCATGCCGCTCCCTTTGAGGAAAATTATTATGAAAAAGGAGCGCGATGCTTCGCGCGTGTTCACAGTTTGTCTTCCATCGAGTTATACAGGCATCAACCCCCCTTCCATCCGGAACACTTCCGAGATGGGTGCTTGCAATGCCATGGAAACTTTATAGGCGAGAAGAACCGACGGATTCGTCGCACCACGCTCGATGCTCATGATCGTCTGACGGCTGACACCTACTCTGAGAGCCAATTCTTCCTGTGTCATTCCTCTGTCGAAGCGAAGGCGGCGGATATTATTTTGGAGACTGGCTGGCATGGGGGAGGCAGTGAGAAGGTTCGAATGTGCGGAGGCGATTGTACCGTGATGAACGAGGGAGGCAAGGGAACATCCTGAGCTTTATACTACACACTTCTTGTTTCTCTTCCGCCAGAGAGTCTTTTTGCTGAGCGCTTAGGGAAAGTTGTACAATTTCGCGAAATGATCCCTTCCTCATTCCACGGAATTTTTTCGTCAGCTTTTCGCTCGGACAGTCAGAGCGAGGCGCCGAAGGGTCGTGCTCATGCCGATGCTCCCGTGCAGGAGCCGCACAGTACGCACCACAAAAAAGAAGCAGCAGCTCAGACATTTCCTCTGCCGAAGCAGAGTGCGCCGCAGGGACGTTCCGTCGGAGTCGGACAGGTAGCTCTCGATATTTTTGAGTATGACGATTACTACATTCTCAAAGCTCCGATCGCCGGCGTTCGTCTCTCCGACCTCGATATCGAAGTGAATGACAACGTGCTCACGATTCGAGGCAATCGTCGCCAGAATGATACGATCCCAGATGACCAGTACTATTTGAAGGAATGTTTCTGGGGTGAATTTCAGCGTTCGGTCACACTCCCCTGCTCCATCGATCCGAGACATGTGAAAGCGACCTTCAATAAGGACTGCATCCTCAAAATTTTCGTGCCGAAGAAAGACGAGAAAGTGAAGATTACGAGGATCAGCGAGTAGCGTCTTTGTGGTATTCTGCCCGCATGAAGAAGACAGCACTTTCTCTTGTCAGCGTTCTCCTCGTTGCTTGTTCCGGCAATGCAACCGTCGGTCTTTCCGATTACATGCAGGGGGTCAGATACCTGCAGGGGAATGGTGTCGAAAAAAATGAGCAGAAGGCAGTGGAATACCTCTCTCGCGCGAGCGATCTTGGCAATGCCAAGGCACAGGTTGCGCTCGGGTACCTCTATTTGCAGGGGGCGGGAGTGGCGAAGGACGAAGCGAGTGCACTGAAGCTGTTCCGAAGAGCGGCGGAGCAAGGCGAACGGGATGCTCAGTACAATACGGGCCTTGCCTATGTGCGCGGGATCGGCACGGAGAAGGATCTATCTGAAGCTCTTGTGTGGTTTACGAAAGCCGCACTGCAGGATGACGGCGGATCGCAATTCAATCTCGGCCTGATGTATCTGAACGGAGAGGGAGTCGTAAAGGATCCCCTTCTTGCATTCGCATGGTTCTCCATCGCCGCAGACAACAGGTACGAAGGCGCGAAGGGAACGAGAGAGTTTGCGAGGCAGGCCCTGGGGGTCGAACAGCTCGAGGGTGCGCAGGACGTGATCGACGATCTGAAAAAGAGCATCAAGAAGCCGGCAGTATCCCCGATGGATTCCCTGAATGGGGATCAACCACTCTAGAGTGTTTCTTGGTGGAATCCCGAAAGCAAATCGGATACGTTCATCGAGCATGCGTCTTCGCGTCCTCCTCATCGACAACGACGATTCCTTCACTTGGAATCTGGCGCAGCAGATCCGCTCACTCGGAGCCGTGTGCGAAGTGCGCAATCATCGCGAGACGTCGCTTGCTGAGATCAAGAGCTGGCGGCCCGACCGCATCGTGATTTCACCGGGTCCGGGTCATCCGAAGGATGCGGAGCTTGCGAACGATCTCCTTCGATCATCCTCCCTATCCCCAACCCCCACCTTCGCTAAAGCTACGGTGGGCAGGCCTATTCCTACTTTAGGCGTTTGTCTCGGACATCAGTGCATGGCGCATGTCTTCGGAGGTGCGTCGTTCATCGGCCTTGCGCCGGAAGTACGACACGGAAAAACAAGCAGGATTTTTCATGGAGGTACAAGTATTTTCAAAGGTATCGCCTCTCCGTTTCTTGCAGCCAGATACCATTCGTTGATCGTGAAGAAGTTGCCGAAGGATTTCGAATTGCTGTGTTGGACCACAGATGAAACGCGGCAAGCATGCCGCTCCCATTTATCCAAAACCATTACAGGGGAGCGCGATGCTTCGCGCGTCATGCCGATGATCATGGGAATGAAGCACAAGACGCTTCCGCTCTTTGGTGTGCAATTTCATCCTGAGTCGTTTCTGACGGAGCATGGAGAGCAGTTGATGAAAAATTTTCTCCGAAATCCAGAATGAATATTCACTCTATTTCTCTCGCCGGCTTTCATCCGCTCGATTTCTTTTCGAAGCTCAGCCCCGGTGAAAAAAAGCCTGCATACTTCACAAGCGGCACGTGGGTCATCATCGCTTGGAATCCGAAACGCACGATTCGATCGAAAAATAGGAAGATATTTTCAGCCCTGAAGAAAGAGCAAAAGAAGAGATTCTCTTTGGGGAAAAGCAATCTGCCTTTTCTTGGCGGAGCGATTGGATTTTTGGATTACGATGTCGAGAAGAACGGCGGGATGTTTCATGTCTACGATAATGCTCTTCTGTGGGATGGGAAAAAAAATATCGTCATTGGAGAGAAGAAATTTATTGCTGAGGTTCAAAAGATTCATGACAGAGTTTCCCCTTCTCCCCAGCCGCAGCGGGAGAAGGGGTTAGGGGATGAGGTGGGTGTGAAGTGGACCTCCTCCATCACCCGCTCCGAGTACGGCAAGGCATTCAAAAAAATTCAGCACGACATTCTTCATGGCGAATACTACCAATTGAATTTGACATATCAACTTCATGCACAGTCTCGGTGCGATCATCGTCAATTATTCTGCGCCCTCGCACGCAAGAACCCTGCTTCCGGTACCTCGTACTTCGAGGACGGAGACTTCGCACTTCTCTCGCTCTCCCCCGAACGTTTCGTGACGATTGAGGGTGATCGAATCGTCACCTGCCCCATCAAGGGCACGAGGCCGAGAGGGAAAAATCCCAGAGAAGATGTGAAATTCAAGAATGAATTGCTCAAGAGCGAAAAAGAAGCGGCGGAGTTGAATATGATCACCGATCTTCTTAGGAATGACATTGGAAAAGTGTCGACTGCTGGATCGGTGGAAGTGACAGGGCATCGATTGCTGCAGAAAAATCCGTCCGTGTGGCATACCTATTCGGTGATCGAAGGACGATTGCAGTCAAAGATTCACCCTGTTGATGCACTGCAGCCGATGTTCCCAGGCGGCTCCGTTACCGGTTGCCCAAAACGTGCGGCGATGAAGCGTATCGTTGAGCTGGAGAGCGAAGGACGCGGTCCGTATTGCGGTTCGATGGTGATGCTGAGCCGCAGCGGATTCCTCGACAGTACGATTCTCATTCGAACGATTGTTGCCGATGGGAGTCGTCTCTCACTCGGGGTCGGTGGCGGGATTGTCGCCGATTCAAGAGAGCGGGAGGAGTGGGAGGAAACGCAGCAGAAGGCGAGGGCGTTTGGAGCGGTGAGCGACTAGCGATTAGCGCGTAGAAACGTTACTTATGGTTACTACCCGCTATTCGCTACCCGCTATTCGCTTTTGTCGTTACAATTCCCCGCACATGAAGCTCACCCAAGCAATTCTCCCCGTTGCGGGATTCGGCACGCGGTTTCTCCCGTGGACGAAGGTCGTGCCCAAGGAGCTTTTGCCGATCGGCAACAAGCCGATCATCGCACTCCTCGTCGACGAGTGCATGTCCGTGGGGATTCATGATATTTGTTTCGTGATCAGCAAAGGAAAAGAAGCGATTCCGCAGTTTTTCTACAAAATGCCCGAGCTCGAGCGACAGCTCGAGAAGCGCGGGAAGCTGCATATGCTTGAGGAGCTTACGAAGTATGACAATGTGCGTTTCAAAGTCGCCTATCAGGAGGAGATGAAGGGTGACGGGCATGCCATTCTGCAGGCGAAGAACTGGGTGGACAGCGACAATATTGCGATTCTCTACGGGGATGACCTCATCGCAGGAGAGAAGAATGGTCTCCAGCAACTGGTCGATGCATTCGATGCTCTGAAGGGAAAAAAGGAGACGGCGATGCTCTCCTTGGAGGACGTCGATATGAAGCTGGTGCACAAGTACGGCATCGTCGAGATTGCCCCCGACAAGCATAAGAAGCGCACGAAGAAAATCGTGGGCCTCGTCGAGAAGCCGAAGCCCGAAGATGCACCGTCCACGCTGTCGATCGTCGGGAAGTACATTATTCCGCGATCAACGATCGAAGAGCTTGCGAAGGTCGAGTCGGGGCATCATGACAAGGAAATCCGTTTGATCGATGCCCTCAGGATGCAGATGAAGAAAATCCAAATTTACGGGTATGAATTCGAAGGCACCCGCTTCGATACGGGGACGCCCGCAGGGTACAAGGAGGCGGTGAGGGTGTTGGGGTAAGTCATACTTCGAGACGCTCTCGCTGAGGCTCGTGCTCCTCAGTATGACAGTTCAGCAACATTGTTTGTCATGGTGAGGAGCACCGCAGTGCGTCTCGAACCATGACATGGCTATCTACAACTCCCTCCGGAGGAGTTCAATTTCGTCTCTCAGATCAGCGGCCTTTTCAAATTCCTCGTTCTCCGCGCAGATTTCCATCTGAGCATTCAGCTCCTCGATGAGGCGCTTCTTCTCGTCTTTCGGAATCTTCGCATGATCGTACTTCTTGCGTGTCAGCTTCAGCTTGCTGTGTTCTTCCGCAATGTCTTTGATTGCCTTGATGATCGTCTGAGGCGTGATGCCATGCTTCTCGTTATACGCTTCCTGGATTGCACGTCTGCGGTTCGTCTCATCCATCGCCCCTTTCATCGCATCGGTGACCCTGTCGGCGTAGAGAATGACGTGACCGTTGATGTTTCTTGCTGCACGCCCGATGGTTTGGATCAATGCATCGCGTGAACGGAGGAAGCCCTGCTGGTCCGCATCGAGGATCGCAATGAAGCTGACTTCCGGAAGATCCAAACCTTCGCGGAGCAGGTTGATACCGACCAAAATATCGATCTCCCCGGCACGCAGCTGCCGTAGAATTTCGACACGTTCCATCGTCTCGATGTCACTGTGAAGGTATCGAACGTTGTAGTCGGCATCTTGGTAGTAACTCGCAAGGTCTTCGGCACTCTTCTTCGTGAGCGCAGTGACAAGCACGCGTTCTCCGCGCTTGATCGTCGCGTTGATCTCCCTCGAGAGGTGATCGATCTGGTTCTTCTTCGGCTGGATCGTGACGATCGGATCCAAGAGCCCCGTCGGGCGGATGATCTGCTCGACGATATTGTCTTTGGGGGTGTTCCTGTATTCGTAGGGTCCGGGGGTTGCCGAAACGTACATCGCCTGTCCGATGCGGCCTTCGAATTCCGTGAATTTGAGCGGCCTGTTGTCCGCGGCACTAGGCAGTCGGAAGCCGTAATCGATGAGTGTTTTCTTGCGTTGAAGATTTCCTTCATGCATGCCGCCGATCTGCGGAATACTGATATGCGATTCGTCGATGAACATCAGGAAGTCATCCGGGAAGTAGTCGAGAAGCGTCTCCGGAGGAGACCCGGCCTCGCGGTTGCCGAGGTAGCGGACGTAGTTCTCGATGCCCGTGCAGTAGCCGGTTTCTTTGAGCATTTCGATGTCGTACTCCGTGCGTTGGCGTATCCGTTCCGCTTTCGCAAATTCCTGATTCTTCAGGAACATCTGTTCCTGCACCTCGAGGTCGACCTTGATTCTATCGATCGCTCCGTCGATCTTCTCCTTCGTGGTGACGTTATGAGCGGCAGGGAAGATCGTCACTTCATTCATATCGCCGATCAGCTCGCCGGTGAAGCTGTCGACTTCTTGAATCGATTCGATTTCGTCGTAGGGCATCTCGATTCGAATCACCGTGTCACCGCTCGGAGGGAAGATTTCAACCGTATCTCCAAGGACGTGGAACATTCCCTGCTTAAACGTCTGCGAGCTTCGCTTGTACTGGATGTCCGTAAGCAGCCTGAGGAATCGCTGCCTTTGGAAGGGCATTCCACGGCTGATCTTAAGCGCAAGCGCTTCGTAGTCTTTTACGTCACCGAGACCGTAGATGCAGGAGACGGAAGAGACGATCAGCGTGTCCCTGCGCGTCAGGAGGTTATGGGTTGCCGCATGGCGGAACTTTGCGATCTCTTCATTGATGCTCGCATCCTTCTCGATGTACGTATCGGTGGTCGGGAGGTACGCCTCCGGTTGGTAGTAGTCGTAATACGAGACGAAGTAGCTGACCGCATTGTCCGGAAAAAACTGCTGAAACTCGCTGCAGAGCTGTGCGGCGAGCGTTTTATTGTGCGCGAGCACGAGGGTCGGTCTCTGGAGCTCTTGGATGATGTTTGCCATCGTGAATGTTTTCCCTGTTCCCGTCGCCCCAAGCAGCGTCTGGTGTTTCTCGTTTTTTCGAAAGCCTTTCAGAAGCTTTTCGATTGCCGCAGGCTGATCCCCTTTTGGGGTATAAGGCGCAGTAAGACGGAAGGGCTTACCCTGAGTGCCGTGGATGGGCTTCTGGTCCATAAGACGAGTCAGTATACGCGAAACCTGTGACTCGAGAAAGGCTTCTTCCCGTCTCGGGTGGCTGCGGGAGGCGGAAAGGCATGCTACCATTCGGCCATGATTGATCTCGATCTCGTTCGCAGCAGTCCGGAACTCTTTCAAGCCGCATGCAAAGCGAAGAACATCAAGCTCGATGTTGCTGCCTTCCTGAAACTCGACGAGAAGCGCAGATCGGTGATGGTAGAGGTGCAGACAATGCAGGCCGAGCGCAATGCCGTGAGCAAGAAGATGCCGACGGTGAAAGACAAGACGGAGAAGGAAACAATCGTGAAAGAAATGAAAGTACTCGGCGGGAATCTGAAGGAACAGGAAGCGGCTTTGGCATTACTTGAAAACGATTGGATGGAGATGCAGCTCCGGCTTCCGGGCATTCCATTACCTTCGGTTCCGAAAGGAAAAGATGACAGCGAGAACGTCGAAGTGCGCAAGCACGGTGCGATGCCAACGTTCGATTTTGAGCCGCTTGATCACGTGGCACTTGGTACCGCTCTCGATATCATCGATATTCCCCGCGGCGTGAAGATCGCAGGAGCCAGAAGCTATTTTCTGAAAGGCGACGGAGCACGGCTCGAATTTGCATTGCTCCTCTTCACGCTCGATCACCTGAAGAAGAAAGGCTTCACGGCGTTCATCCCGCCGCTGCTTGTGAACTACGAAGCGATGATGGGCACGAGTTATTTTCCGGGAGGCGAAGAGATGGCGTATGCCGTGGGGGTAAAGAAGAGCAGGACGGAGGCGATCGAATCGGACGATGTGTATTTGATCGGCACATCCGAAGTCTCCGTCACCAGTTATCACGGCGGTGAAACACTTGCACTTTCAGAGCTCCCGAAGCGTTACTGCGGCATCAGCAATTGTTTCCGCCGCGAAGCGGGCACGTACGGCAAAGACACACACGGGCTCTATCGCATCCATCAGTTCCAGAAAGTCGAACAGGTGATTTTGTGTGAGAATGATTCGGAGATCAGTGCGAAGATGCACAAAGAAATCCTTCAGAATGCCGAGGAAGTGCTGCAGGCACTGAAGCTCCCCTATCGCGTTGTCGACGTCTGCACCGGAGACATGGGGCAGGGGCAGATCTATAAGAACGACATCGAGACCTGGATGCCGAGTCGGAAGTGTTACGGCGAAACGCACAGCTGTTCGACCTTTCATGATTTTCAGTCCCGCAGACTCAATATGAAGTACATTGCGAAAGACGGAACGAAGAAATTCGTGCATACGCTGAATAACACATGCATTGCTTCTCCTCGCATACTCATCCCGATTCTGGAAATGTATCAGAACAAAGACGGTTCCGTGACGATCCCGGAGGTATTGCGGCCCTATATGGGCGGGCAGGAGAGGATTGTTCGTTCCTAATCACTCTTTTCTGGCAGAGTTTCATTCTCTAGCAACCGATTGATTGCTTGATAGACAAATTGGGAAATTCGGTCTTTTCTGATTGATTTCTGAAGATCGTCGATTGCTTTCTTTTTACCAGGAACAAATCGTCCCCACCAACGATCTAGATACACGTATCGAATTGACCAGTGCTCTAAGGAGTTCGTGCTGCTTAGAAGCAGAAACGATGCATCCAAGGATTCTCTACTGAATTTACGAATCAATTCGATTGATTGTTTGGTTTCAGTTTGTAGTTCAATGTAATTTGTTCTAAAAAAATCAGTATCACATGCTTTTTGCACTTCTTCCATGACAATCTCTTCCGTGAGATGCTCTTCAAGCATAGTGAAGAAGTGTAGCACAGGGATGCTAGGATGGTTCCATGACAACATTTCTCATCGCCGACGATTCTCCTGAAAAGATGAGCTTTCTTTTGGAGATGCTCAAGCGTGCGAATTGGCTGGGCACGGTTCTGACGGCGAAGACGAGCGAGCAAGCAATCGACATGATCAATCGATCATCTGGCATCGCCGCCGCATTCATCGATTACTACATTCCAAGCAGCAACGGTCCGACAATCATTCGTTCGCTCAAAGAAAAGTATCCTTATGCGAGAGTCGCGCTCGTGAGTTCGGCGGACAACAAGAGCAACACCGCTCAGGCGATCGCAGCCGGAGCGGAGATGTCGATCTGTACATCCTGGCCCGCCGACGAAGTCGAGAGATCGATTCTTGCAACGCTCGATGCATGGAATGTCGCGGAATAAGCGGGCAGGAGATTTTTCATGCTCTCCGCATCGAGAACGGCGCAGACCGCACCGTGAATGGCCATCTCTATCTTTTTCTCCCTGAGGATCATTCTCCGGTTTCTCTCCATTTCCGCATGCCCCCGCTGCCAATGTTCGACGTGCTGCAGGAATTCCTCCGCATCCCGCTCGCCTCCCTCCAGATTGTGTAGAAGAAGGCGGTAGCCCGCATCGTACGCCGCAACATCCCTCTGCAGAATGACGTGAATGACCCTGCGTACTCTCCGCAGGAGGACTGCGTGATATTTTTTCACGAAGTCGTTCCCCGTTTCGTTTGCGATGGCTGCCATCACGTGTTGCTCCGTAAGATTCTCGTACATAGTCGGCTAGTGTAGCATTTCAGCGTTCCTCTGTCTTTCATGCATCTTCTCTTCACCCGCTTCCCTCTCGAGAGTGCCGATGGCGGTGCCGAAAATCAGACCTCTTGGCTGATGGAAGGGCTACGCGCGCGCGGACACATCCTTCAATATGTCGGGAGTTGTCCGGTTCTCTTGCAGCGTGCGCGCGAATTGAAAATTGAAAATTCAACATTGAATATCGGGCCACCACCGGTGACGAAGTTCGGTGCGATCAGTTTCCTGTGGCGGAAGATTGCGATGAAGAGGGCGTTGATGCGTGCAATCGAAGCACTTCCCGAAAAGCCGGAGGCTATCTTCATGCTCAGCCTCACTGAGAAATTATTACTTTCTGAATGGGTGGCATCGAAGGGTATTAGGGTGTTCTGGATCGAGCACGATCGCATCGGCCCTTGGCTTCGCTGGAATCCCTGGCTCAGGAGTCTCAAGAGAGCAGCTCAGCATGCGACGATTGTTTGCGTATCTGAAGTGAGCAGGAAATTGTATCTGAAGATGGGATTTGATCCGAAGAAAGTGATAGCAATACCGAATGGTGTGCCAATACCAGGAGAGCGAATAGCGGGTAGCGACAAGCGATTAGAAAACTACCCACTACCCACTACCCACTACCCACTTCATGTCGGCACCGTCGCCCGCCTCGACCCCGAGAAAGGTATCGATGTACTCATACAATCCATCGAGAAACTTCCGGAAGTGACGCTTTCGATTCTTGGGAAAGGTCGTCTGGAAGGTTACATTCGAACGCTGATCGAAGAGGATACGAAGAGAATGGGGCAGCAGCGCATCCATCTCCTGCCGCGCGTTCCCGATCTTCCGGAATTTTATCGCTCACTCGATCTCTTCGTTCTCCCCTCCTCTGACCATGATCCCTTCGGATTGGTCGCAGCGGAAGCGATGGTACTTGGTGTTCCTACGATCGTGACGGATGCATGCGGCATCTCAGGACATGTTAAGAATGGGGAGGATGCCCTTATTGTTTCGGCCGGATCTCCGCAGGAGCTTGGCATAGCAATAAAAAAACTTTTTGATGAAGAAAAAAGGTCGAAGTTGTCTTTGGCGGGCATTCAGGCTATTCGAGGAAGACTCGGTGTTCCGCATATGATTGAGCAGTATGAGGAAGTATTGCAAAAATAGTAAAATATGTTATAATATTCACATGTCTCAACGTCTCTATACCATCAGTTCTGAAAAAACACCTCTGGGACAACTCACGGGTGTCATCAGACATATCGTCACGACCAATGCCGTGAAAGACAGTTCCCCCAGCATCACGACGGATAAAGAGCGTCAGGTTCTTACGGTGGATCTTGGCGAGATGAGAGAAGAGAATCGCGAGAGAGTTCGTTCTGCCCTCAGCCTTACGATGAAGAAAGTGGGCATGAAAATTACAACAACAGACCCCGATGGCCCTATTGTGGATTTCTCGAGTGCTGACGATTTTCCTATTGTCGCAGATGATACGAACTATGACATCACGCAGGATGAGCTGGCCCCGTCAATCTAAGTCCGGCATAGGCAGAGAACGACTTCGCTAGAATCAGTCCCCCATGAGACTGCTTCGTTTTTCCGCATCCATTGTCTGCATTTCTTTCAGTGCTTCATTGCTTCCTTCGCTTTCTTTGTTTGCAGCGGAGAATGGCATGGGGCTTAGGGGCATGGTCTCGAGGAGTGAGTGGGGTGCGGATGAAAGTTATCTTTTCCCTTCCGGTCGAGGGGAGGGAACTCCTGCCCCCGAGGCGGATACTTCGAAGGGAGATAACGGCGTAATGATCGGCGGTTCGGACCAGCTGAGTCAGCGCGTGAAAGATTGCGAGGATGCAGTGAGGAAATATCCCGATGAATTCAAGACGGTTTCAACACTCAAGAAAGACCAGAGTGGCAGGAGCTATCTTTGGCCTTTGCAGTACAGTTCTGTAGTACGCCTTCTCACCGTGCATCACTCGGCGCTTGCGGTGAAGGGAGACCCTCGGCCTGCGGCGGAACGGGTGCGCGCGCTCTACAAGTACCATGCGATCAATCGCGGGTGGGGAGACATCGGTTACAACTTCATCGTGGATGAAGACGGCGTTGTCTACGAGGGCAGAAAAGGAGGACGTTCGGTCGTGAGCGGACATGCATACTGCAACAACATCGGCACGCTCGGGATCGTGCTCCTTGGAAATTTTGAAGTGGAAACCCCGTCGCAGGCACAAGTGAGGGGACTGCAACATCTGCTCCGCGATCTTGCTTCGGAGTACGACATCGATCTTGGTCGAAGCGTCGTCTTCCACGGAAAGACTTTCCCCGTTCCGATCGTAGGGCACGGCGATCTTCTTTCGACGAAGTGCCCCGGCTACACGCTCGATGCGGCCTTCTCGCAGATTGTGTCGAATGTGAAGACGGGAAATCTTCTTGCATCCGTACATTTCCCGCCTCCGCTTCTTGCGACATCTTCTTCGTCCGCACCCGCGACAAAGGCGATAGCTTCCGGCACGCTTGCCGAAGGCCTGACGTTTACCGGACGCACATCGATCGCCATCAATCCGAGTGGAAAGCAGCGCCTAAGCTTCGCGTACACCGCAGGCGAGAGCGGAGCGTACGAAGGGAAGAAGATTGCAGACGTGCGTCTCTCGAGTCCGAAGATCCAGCTCCTTGTGGATGACGGTATCAACTGGATCCCCGTCACCAAAGGTATTCTCCTGCCGACCGATCTTCCCGCACACGAGACGGCGAACATCCAGTTGATCATCGTGGCTCCCGTCGATACGGGAAATTTCTGGATGGAGATCGGCGGACTTCATTTCTCGATTGCCGTTGCCGGTCGACGGGCGAGAACGGGAGAATTTGTGAATCCGTTCAGCGGCAGCGTGAGAAACATCGTTCACAGGACTGAGCAGAAGACGAGCACCAAGCTTGCTCCGCGCGTTCGACCGCAATCCAGACAACGATCGAGTCTCTCTTCCGATGTAATGTCGAACCCAAATCCTAACCCCGCCTTCGCTCCTGCGGGAGCTTCGGTGGGCAGGCCTAACCCTTCTTCCCTCATTCGTATTCGCCTCAGCACTTCGGCAAATCCGATTGTGAGATTTTCCCAGAAAGGAAACGTGGGGAATATCTCTGTTGTTGCCGGAACAACACTAAGCCTCATGATGAAAGGCAACGAATGTGTTGCCATGAAGGATGGAGAATCCTTGAGTACTAGCAGCGTCCTGCGCTTCACTTCGGCAGATGCAGGTGCGCTCGGCGTGAGTCCCGTTGCTGGACGCAGCCGTTCGTATCGAGGCGTACTTGAATGTCGGATCATCGGAGGTGTTCTCGGCATCATCAACGAATTGCCACTCGAAGAGTACATGGCAGGGCTTGCCGAGGAACCGGATAGCGAACCGTATGAGAAGCAGCGTGCATTCGCG
>SXGR01348035.1_pt1 | contig 14018 bp, 10 predicted proteins | sample 3174711 | NCBI WGS metagenome assembly SXGR01 (sample SAMN11356860, study PRJNA531348) | freshwater metagenome | isolation source: freshwater sample F1-60 | place: China: Fuxian Lake, Yuxi | collected 2017-12-25
AGGCAACACCAATGCGGTGACGATGGTCGCACGCAAATTGCGCAGAAAAAGCAAAATCACGCCTACCACCAGAACAATCGACAACACCAGCGTGAAATTCACCTCGTTTATCGAGTCACGAATAAACTCGGAACGATCGACCAGCACCTCGACATTCGCTCCAGCCGGCAACTCCTTTCGAATTTCCGGTAGCTGTTCCTTGAGTTTGTTCACCACCTGCACGGTGTTCGACCCGGGCTGACGGTAAACCGCCAGAATCAGCGCGCGGTCTCCGTTAAACCAGCTGCGCACCCGCTCGTTTTCGACACCATCAACCGCCTTGCCCACGTCGGAGAGCCGCACCGGCATGCCGTCCTTGTAGGCAATGATCAGCGGATTAAAATCTTCCGCGTTCTTGAGTTTACCTTGTGACTTTACGGTGTACTGCCGCGCCGCCCCTTGCAACGTACCAGAGGGAACGTTGGAGTTCGCCTGCTGAATCGCTTGCACCACGCGCTCAATACCCAAACCACGGCGCGACAACGCATTCGGGTCAACAAATACCCGCACCGCATATTTTTGTGAGCCGAATACCTGCACCTGCGCCACGCCGTTGATGGTTGAAAAGCGTTGCGCGATATTCACGTCGCCAAAATCGTCGAGCTTGGACATTGGCACCTGCTTAGACGACAGACCCAGTATCAACACCGGCGCATCAGCCGGATTCAACTTGCGCAGCGTCGGCGGTTCAGGCATTTCACTTGGCAGACGCCTGATCGCTTGTGAAATCGCAGTTTGCACATCCTGCGTCGCCGAATCGATATCGCGCGACAGCGCAAACGTGAGCGTAATCCGCGTGTTGCCGTTAGACGAAGAAGACGACATTTCTTCCACCCCGGCAATCCGGCTGAACTCTCGCTCCAACGGCAGCGCCACCGTATTACCCATGACTTCCGGACTCGCGCCGGGCAGACGCGCAGTGACGTTAATAGTGGGGAAGTCAACATTAGGCAAATCGTTCACCGGCAGGGTGGTAAACCCCAGCCAGCCGAAGAACATAATCCCGACAAACAGCACGCTGGTCGCGATAGGACGCTCGATAAATACGCGCGAAATGTTCATCTTGGCCTCTTGCTGTGACTTTTCAAAATTATCGTAACTATCTGATTTAAATGATATTTTTTAACTAGCCTTTGGGTGGTTCATCGGCTGCCGGTTTGCCGCCTCTGGCTTTGCCATCGCCACCAGCCGGAGCTCCGCCGCTATCCGATTTTGTCCCTGAATCACTGGCATCACCCGCCTTGCCCTTACCGCCCTTGCTGCCCTTCTTGCCGCCTTCGTCTGGCGCGGCACCATCGGCGGGCTTGGCTTCCTCGCCGCCTTCGGCAGCCTTACCTTTGCCCTTTCCGCCCTTGCCACCCTTCTTGCCACCCTCTTCCGGGGCAGCTCCGTCCGTAGGCTTGGCTTCTTCACCACCCTCGGCAGCCTTGCCTTTACCCTTGCCGCCTTTGCCGCCCTTGCCTTCGCCAGCCAGCGTAATCTGTGAACCGTCGGTCAACGTCGGCGGCACTTCAATCACCACCTGCTCGTCACCCTTCAGACCCTTCGCAATGACCACCTGCGGCCCCAGCTGCCGGTCTACTGTCACGTTACGCGCACGTGCGCGGCCCTCCCGCACCACGAATACGAACGGCCCATCCTGCCCTGGCTGTACCGCTCCTTCCGGCACGGTTACCGCGTCTTCTTCCACGCGCAAAATGATGCGTCCCGAAACAAACTGGCCCGGCCACAACTCCTCTTTATCGTTCTTGATGCGTGCCTTGACCTGAATCGTGCCGGTGGCAGGATTCACCGCATTATCGATAAACACCAAGTTGCCGGTCGCCGCCACACCGCTACCGCCCGCGGGTGTTACCTGAACTTTGAATTGCTCTTTGCCGACCTTGCGAATATCGTCGAGATTGCGCTGCGGCACGGCTAGCACCACCATGATGGGCTTGGTGCTGTTGATTTGCACCAATGGTGCACCGCCCGTCCCGGCTGCGACCAGATTGCCGGCTTTTACGTTCAAACTGCCAGTACGGCCGGAGATGGGCGCCTTGATTTCCGAATAGGACAGCTGCAGTCTCGCCGCATCGACCACGGCCTTGTTTGCGGTCACTGTGGCCTCCAGCGATTTCACCTGTGTTGCCGCCACGTCGTACTCCTGCCGTGTGATGTATTCCTTCTCCGCCAGCGGCCGCAAACGTTGCTCCTGAGCGCGCGCCTGAGCGAGTTGCGCCTCGTCACGCGTCACCGCCGCCTGTGTTTGCGCCACAGATACCTGCATCGGACGCGAATCTATGCGAAACAACACCTGCCCCTGACGCACGTAATCGCCTTCCTTGAAAGACACCGCCGTCAATATGCCGCCGACTTGCGGCCGTACTGCGACACTATGTTCCGATTCAACGCTGCCTACGGCATCAATGACCACCGGCATGGGTTGACGTTTAACGGAAACCGTACGTACGGGCACCGGCCCGCCACGTCCCTTGCCCTTGCCCTTGCCCTTGGCATCTTTGCCTCCCCCCTTGGCGTCCTTATCGCCCCCCTTGGCATCCTTGCCCTCGGCAACCACCACCCCTTTCTTGGCATTGTCCGCTTCGGCTTTTTGCCAATACCAGTAGCCTCCCCCAGCGATCGCGGCCAACATCGCGAACACGCCCACCATCGATAAACGGTTCATTGCTTATTCTCTGTTTTAGTAGTCATCAGATTGCCTGCGCCCACCGCCAGATTCAATCGCGCCAGCACCGTATACCAGTCAAGATACGACTGAATGCGTTGCGTGCGCGCACTGGTCTCGTCCTGTTGCGCGGTAATCAAATCCAGTATCGTGCCAAAGCCGCCCTGATAACGCGCCAAAACGGCCTGCGCAGTCTGCTCGGCCGATTTCACCAGCGCCTCCGTGCTGGCGATACTGCCATTGACCGTCTGCAAATCGTAATACGCCTGCCACACCTCCAGTTGCGACTGGCGAAACAGCGCATCGCGCGTCGCTTCCGCCTGCTGCGCCTGCATTTCAGCCTGGCGTTTCTGATAGGTATCACGAAAACCCGAGAAAATTGGAATGCGTATATTGATACCAGCGAAGTACGTTTGGTTATTGGGCCGCAGTGGTGGCGGCATGCCCGTCTGATACCACTCGTTGTGCTGCATGTTCGCGGTGAAGTCGATGCTTGGCAGCCCCACGCGCGAAGCTGCCGTCGCATTCGCACGAGCGGCGTTGACTTGCGCCTGAGCCGCCACCAGATCAGGGCGCGACACTTTGGCGGTCTCAAGGTAATTGGAAATGCCCTTGACCGCCGCCTGCGTCTGCGGTGGAGCGGCCAGCGTCTGCACGCGGTACGAACTATTCACCGACATCCCTACCACCGACGCCAGTTGCCCGCGGGCTTTCTCAAATTCACCGCGGCTGCGCGTGAGCGTCAAGCGTGACTGCGCCACTTGGGTTTCCGAGCGGAAAACGTCCGCGACAGTCGCCACGCCCGAGTCACGCTTCCGGCGTGCCGCATCCAGCGCGGTCTCCAGATTCTTCACTGCCTGTTCGTTCACGCGCACCAGTGCCTCGATGCCAATCAACTGATAGTACGCCTGCTCCACCTGGAACATCACTTCCTGCAGCACGCGATTTTGCGCAAGATTCGCCGCCAGAAGGCGGCTTTCCGCAGCCTCCAAGCGAGCCTCGCCAACGCCAAAGTCAAACAGGGAATACGTCAGACTGATCTGTGGCCCCCAACGGTTAAGCCAGTTGGCTATCACACCCGTGGTGCCAGACACCGGGCGGGAACGCTGTGCAATATAGCTGCCGGTAATCGTCGGAAAATCATCTCCCTGCGCGACACCGACCGCTGCCGCCGCCGCGCGCGCATTGAGCCAAGCCGAACGGGTACGCGGGTTATTTAGCAAAGCATATTCGGTCAACTCGGCCACCGACAACGGCTCATCCGCGCGCAACGCTGCACCGGACACAGGATCCGGTACCGCTGGCAGAGCTACCGCAGGTTTCCACTCCTGATTGGGCGCAGGCGAGACCCTTTCTTCCACATTGAACGGATCCTTCCACCAACCGGGTTTCAGCATCTCCGCCCAACTCTGCGCGTCAGCTTTTGCTGCACTTGCGGCAAGTACAACGCCAAATACGGCGCCTGCGCAGGCGGCCATATTCCATCTTCCGAAAAGCATCATGTTTTCGTTCTTTTTCCGCGAAATAGGCATTAGTGATTGATTAATATACGTTTCATGGTAGCACTATTCTGAAGAATTTTGCCCTGCGCGGCCATTACCTGCCATATTCGTGCATTTGGCAGTCGGGTGAAATCTGGTATTTAATAGGCCAAAATTTTTCTTATACGAATAAGTATTTACCAATCAAAAGTTTAGCGTTTATTGCCTTTTTGCGAAAATCTGCACTTCTTGCAGAGCAACAAGCCCGATGCTGGCTGAAAAACCAGTTCAAGCGGCGGCCATTGGCACCACAAATCAGCTTTACCAACTCTCTTACGTCAATCACGTAACATCAAACCATGACCGATTCCCAAATTACAGAAGTCAACGGTACCGCTGTTGAATACAAACAAAGCGGCGACGGCCCTAATCTGGTCCTGCTCCATTCCCTGCTCACCGATATGAGCGTGTTCGAGCGCATGCTGCCTGCGTTATGCGCGCGGTTTCGCGTTACAAGCGTGAACCTGCCTGGCTACGGGCAATCCACACCGAGCCTGCTGCACAGCGTGGCCGAGTATGCCGATCACATCGACGCCGTGTTCACCAAACTCAAGCTGCCGCCGGAAACCCAGGTCTTCGGCAACGGCTTTGGCGCGTTTGTCGCGCTGATGTTCGGCATCCGTCACGGCGCGCGCTGTAACCGGCTGCTGCTGGCAGACGCAGTCGCGACATTCCCCGAACCCGCACGCGCACCGTTTCGCATGATGTCCGAAAAAGTCATTGCGGGTGGCATGACAACCGTACTCGACGCCGCCATCGGCCGCATGTTTCCGGCTGCGTTTCAGGCGGCGCACCCCGATGAAGTCGCGCTGCGCAAAGCAGCCCTCGCTCGTGTCGACGCTGCCAGCTTCAGCCGCGCCTGCCTGGCGCTGGCCGCACTTGATTCGACAGCGCAGTTGCGCCACATCAAGAATCCCACGCTAGTACTGTGTGGCGCGCTCGACCTCACCACGCCACCCGCGCTAGCACAGGCGCTCGCGCAAGGCATACCCGGCGCGCGCTACCAAGAAATCGCGGATTCAGGTCACTGTCCGATGGTGGAGCAGCCCGTGTTGCTCACTGCAAACATTGTTGATTTTTTGGCGTGATTTTTACGCCGCAACACTAATATCGTAACTATCTGTTTTAATTGACTTTTTATGAATACCCCCTTGCGCGCAGCCACACTCCAGCCCGAAGCCCGTCTGATCAACCGCGAGCCGTACTACGAACCGATCGGCGATGAAATCGCGCTATTCGAGGCCGCCACAGCGAGCCTGATCCCCGTGTTGCTCAAAGGTCCCACCGGCTGCGGCAAAACGCGTTTCATGGAATACGTCGCGTGGAAGCTCAAACGTCCGCTGATTACCGTATCGTGTCACGATGACCTCACCGCCAGCGATCTGGTGGGCCGCTATCTCATCACCAATAACGAAACTGTGTGGGTCGATGGCCCGCTGGCGCATGCGGTGCGTGTAGGCGGCATTTGTTATCTCGATGAAGTGGTCGAGGCGCGCAAGGACACTACCGTGGTCATTCACCCGCTCGCTGACGACCGGCGCATTCTGCCCATCGAAAAACACGGCGAACTGCTGCGTGCTCCTGAAGCATTTGTGCTCGCCATGAGTTACAACCCTGGTTATCAAAGCGTGCTGAAAGAACTCAAGCAAAGCACGCGGCAGCGTTTCGTGGCGATTGAATTTTCTTATCCCAGCGAGGCGCTTGAAGCCAAAATTGTCGGGGCCGAATCGGGCCTCGACGCGGCGAACATCGCCAGACTACTGAAACTTGCCCACATGACACGCAATCTCAAGGGCAACGGACTGGATGAAGGCGCCTCCACTCGCCTGCTGGTGCACGCTGCCAAACTGATCCAGCGCGGTGTCGCGCCGCGTACGGCCTGCCACGGAGCCATCGCCGAAGCACTGACCGACGAAGCCGAAATGCTGCGCGCGATTGACGAATTGGCCTCGTCAATTTTCTGAACAAGAACCAATAGTTGCGTCAAGTGCCTGCGCTTACAGCCCCTGAACTGAACACACGCCTCGACGCATTGTTGAATCCGGTGCTGTCGTCGCGCCGCACCGCGCGCGCGCTGGCAGACGCGCTCGCGCCGTTCACACGCGGACAACAGGAATTCACCCTGCGCTGGACGGAAATCATCGCGCGCACCAACTATGAGATGGCGTATCAATTCGTCGCCGCCACGCCCGCAGCGCTTGCCACACTCGACACCGCCAACGCCGAGGCTTGGATCATTCACGCGATGGATACTTACGACCGTGCGGGCCTTTATCTGGGCGGCGAGGCGTTCAAGAATTTTTCCGCATTTGCCGACCGCGGCGCCGAACAAAATGCCGTGCGCTTTGACGAAGCCGCGCCTGTGCTAACCCATTTTGTCTGCGCCCTTGCCGGACGCCGGCTCGAGCTGGACGTGGCGCCAGTCGCATGGACAGATACCGCCACACTGTATCTGCCGCCGCGCATGGCAGCAGGCAAAACCCGCGAACAGAATTTTCTCATCTACAAAATCATCGCCACGCTGCTGTGGGCACAATGCCGCTATGGCACGTTCAGCGCCGATCTTGAAGCCGCCACCCAGCAACACGCCGATCCGGCACGCGCGCTCGACTGGCTGAATTTTCTCGAATGCGTGCGGCTGGAAGCCCGCATCGCGCATTTACTGCCAGGACTCATACGTGATCTTCGCGATTTGAATCAGCTTCGCAGTGCCGCTCACGAAAAACAATTTGCGCGGCTGCTGACGTTGGACGCCACCGTTGCCGACAGCATCGCTTTACTGGACACGCTGTCGCTCGAAAACGAAGCCCCGGCCGATGTGTGGACTTGCACGCTGCGTCCCGCCGAAGCCGCCACCAAGCGTTCAGCCCGGATCGCGCAGGAAAAAGATGAACTGCAAGCCGCCCTCGCGGCCCTGCTGGCCGGGGAAGCGAAAAGCAAAACCCAAGACAATGCCAGCAGCACCGCAGGCGATGGCGAAACCTTCGAAATCGAAACCCGCACCAACGCCGCCGGCGAACCGGAACATGAATTAAGTCTCGGCGGCAAACCCGTCGCCGCCCCTGATCACGTGCGCAAACTGCTCGACTCCATCGCGCAGGACCTGGGAGAGATACCCGACGACTACCTGACGCCCCGCGCGGACAGCGCCACACAGGAAGATGCCGACGTCGAAGAAATCCCCCCCGAAGAGCACCCGCGTTACTACGACGAGTGGGATTACCAGCGCCGCCATTACCGCAAGCACTGGTGTGCGCTGCGCGAGCTGGATGTGCCTGCGGGCGAAGGCGATTTTGCCGGAGACACATTAAAAAAATATGCGCCGCAGGTGCTGCAACTCAGACGCAGTTTTGAAATGCTGCGCGGCGAGGATCGCCTGATGAAGCGCATGACGCACGGCGACGATATCGACCTCGATGCCGTGATCGCGGGCTACGCCGATCTGCGCGCGGGCAACGAACTCACCGAACGGCTGTTCACGCGCCGCCACAAGGCCGAGCGCAATCTGGCGGTGATGTTCATGGTGGACATGAGCGGCTCCACCAAGGGCTGGATCAACGAAGTCGAGCGCGAATCGCTGGTGCTGCTGGCTGAGGCGCTGGAGGTGTTGGGCGACCGTTACGCGATTTACGGTTTCTCGGGCATGACGCGCAAGCGCTGCGAAATTTTCCGCATCAAGCGTTTTGATGAGGCGTACTCCAGCGACGTGCGCGGCCGCATTGCCGGCATCGCACCGCAAGACTACACACGCATGGGAACGGCGATCCGCCATCTCACTGGCTTGCTTGATACGGTGGACGCGCGCACCAAACTGCTGATCACGCTATCGGACGGCAAACCCGACGATTACTCCGACCACTATCGTGGCGACTACGGCATCGAAGACACGCGCCAGGCGCTGATCGAAGCACATCGCGCGGGCATCAACCCGTTTTGCATTACGATAGACCACGAAGCCCGCGCCTACCTGCCGCATATGTATGGCGCCGCGAACTGGACGCTGGTGGACGATGTCTCACGCTTGCCACTGAAGGTGACGGATATCTACCGGCGACTGACGACGTAGAATCAGCCTGTAGGTTAATAAAATTTTCCGTTTAAAACAAATACTTATGACAAACCCACTTACCCCGTCGTTCTGGCAAAGGCCAGAATCCAGGTCGTACGCAAACGCGAAGCGTCTGAAATCAGGTTTTCAACTACGACTAACCACCTGCATTCCAGCCTTCGCCGGAATGACGATAATGGTTTTGATGGTGTTGGCGGGCATCCCGGCGCACGCCCAAACCCACACCACCCAAGAACACAAAATCCGCGTTACCACGCTGACCAGCGGCCTTGCGCACCCATGGTCGCTCGCGTTCCTGCCCGATGGACGCATGCTGGTGACCGAGCGCCGCGGCCGGCTGCGCATAATCAATACAGATTTCAAGCTCGACCCGGGGTCGGTCGGCGGCGTGCCTTTTGTGATGCCCCACGGTCAGGGCGGATTGATGGACGTGGTATTGCACCCCAAATTTGCCGAGAACAATTGGGTGTACCTGAGCTACACCGCAGGCGACGGCACAAACGTTGGCACCGAAGTCGCGCGCGGTGTTCTCAAGGGCAACCAGCTTGAAAATGTACAGGTGATTTTCAAAATGGCGCCGAAGCTGCGCACCGGTTACCACTTCGGTTCGCGTATTGTGTTCGACCGCGACGGATTCATGTTCATCACACTCGGCGACCGCGGCGAAATGGAGCGCGCGCAAAACCCCGGTGACCACAACGGCTCGGTGATCCGTTTGCACGACGACGGGCGTGTGCCGAAGGACAACCCGTTCGTGGGTAAACCCGGCTGGCTGCCCGAAAAATACACGCTGGGCAACCGCAACATGCAAGGTGCGGCGCTGCATCCGCAAACGGGGCTACTGTGGACGCACGAACACGGCCCGCAGGGCGGCGACGAAGTCAACGTAATCCGCCCCGGAGTGAATTACGGCTGGCCGGTGATCACCTATGGCGCGAACTACGGCACCGGCACCAAGATCGGCGAAGGCACGGCCAAGGATGGATTGGCGCAGCCGCTGCACAAATGGGTGCCATCGATCGCGCCGTCCGGTATGGCGTTTTATTCCGGTAGCAAATTCACGAAATGGCGCGGTGATTTATTCATCGGCGCGCTGCGCGATCAAATGCTGGTGCGGCTGAAACTCGACAGCGAAAAAGTCGTGCGCGAAGAACAGTTGCTGAAAAATGTTCTGGGCCGCATACGCGACGTGCGCGTGGGGCCGGATGGTTTTATTTACTTGCTGACGGATGCGCCGAATGGGGTGCTGGCGCGGGTGGAGTTGGCGGAGTAGTTTTGAAGCCTGGTTCCGGGCCAAAACCCCAACGCAATAACCAACGAAATGTGACAGCACTAAAAACCTAATTTCGTCGTTCCCGCGCTGGCAGGAACCCATAACACACCTTGTATTGCAATCGCCTTATGGTTTCCCACCTTCGCGGGAACGACAGAGATTGATTTTGCTGTCTCCTCCACCTGTCGCTGCAAAGCCGCCAGCGATCAATGCAACTGCGAAGGCGGTGGTGTTTCTTCCGCGCTGGTTGCGACAATAATCTCCGCCGGCAAATCCTCGTCATCGTCCAGATCATCCATCAGCCCCTCACCAGCGGAAATTGAAACCACCGAGACGCCCTCGCGCTCCGGCATGTTCATCTCCAGCTGCGCGGCGCCGCTAGCATCCACCAGCGCGCCCAAATCATCCAGCAGCGGTAGTTCTTCGAGCGAACGCAGCGACAGATCATCGAGAAACTGCTTGGTGGTGGCGTAAATTGCCGGACGGCCTGGCACTTCGCGATGGCCGATAACGTCGATCCAGCCGCGCGCCTCGAGTGATTTGATGATGTTGCTGGTGACCACCACGCCGCGGATGTCCTCGATATCCCCGCGCGTCACCGGCTGGCGATACGCAATGATCGCCAGCGTTTCCATCACCGCGCGCGAGTATTTCGGCGCTTTCATCGGATGCAGCTTGTCGAGAAACCGCTGCAACTCCGGCCGCGAACGGAAGCGCCAGCCCGATGCCACGTTCACCAGCTCAACGCCGCGCCCTTCCCACGCCATACGGATTTCGCCGAGCAGCTTACGCATCAGTTCGTTGTTGGTTTCACCGCGCGGGAACATGCGCTTCATATCATTCAACGTCAGCGGCTCGGCGCTGGTGAGCAGCGCGGTTTCCAGCACGCGCTTGATGAGATCGATATCAAGCGCTGCGGTGTCCATGTCGCTATCGTCGCCCGCGCCATCCTCGGTTGCATCAAGCGCTTCGCCGTCCGTGGATTCTTCCCCGTCGGCGGACATCGCTGCATCATCCAACTCGGCGGCCTCGTACAAACCTTCGCCAGATTCATCTGCGCTATCCGCTGTGACAGCATCATGGGTCTCGGCTGGCTCTACAGCATCAGCGGCACCCGTTGCATCACCTGCTTCAGCGACATCCGCACCCTCCCGCGATCCGTCCGTAACTATTTGTTTTTCTTGATATTTTTTAGCCATTCTGAACCTCGCCCCCCTCGCTCCCAACGGTAACCGCGCTGCCCAATTTGACGTAAATCGCCGCGTAGGCCTGCTCCTGTGAAATTTGTATCAGCGTTTCACGCGCCAGCTCCAGCACTGCGATAAATGTAACCACAAGCACCGGCAGGCCTTCATCCACCGAAAACAACTCCGTGAATTCGACAAACTCGGCGTCCTGCAGGCGACGCAAAATGCGCGTCATGTGCGCGCGCACCGACAATTGCTCTCGCGTGATTTTGTGATGCTGATTGACCTTGGCGCGATTCAGAATCGTCAGCCATGCCATTTTCAGATCAATCGGCGAAACCTCCGGCGGAATCGCGTCATCGCGCTCGAATAACACCTGCGCCAACTGATAATCGCGCCCGGCAACCGGTATTTCCCCTATGCCTTGCGCAGCCTTTTTCATCTGCTCGTATTCGAGCAAACGCCGCACCAGCTCCGCGCGCGGGTCTTCTTCCAATGTATTCGCACCCGGCGGGCGCGGCAACAACATGCGCGACTTGATCTCGATCAGCATCGCTGCCATCAACAAATATTCCGCCGCCAGCTCCAGCTGGTTGGCGCGCATCAAATCCACATATTCAAGATATTGCGTGGTCAGCTTCGCCATTGGAATATCGAGCACGCTGATGTTGTCCTTGCGGATCAAATACAGCAGCAAATCCAGCGGCCCTTCGAACTGCTCGAGGAACACTTCCAGCGCATCCGGAGGGATATACAAATCATGCGGCAACTCCGCCAGCGGCTGCCCATAAACCTTGGCCACACGTTCGACGGGGGCATCAGTAGCCGTCAGCGGTACCATCGGCTGCGGGGCAGGCATGTCCATAACAGCGCTCATACCAACCTCCGGCCGACGGCCGAATATTTGTTTAAGTAATTGTTTTTATTAAACATTTTATATTTACCGCACCTTAAAAAGAGTACGTGCGTCATTTTACCCCAAATAGCGCCAAAACCTACAACCTATAGTGTTCTTATGACCATCGAACGCTATATATTGATAAATAGTTGATTTAAAACGGTTTTTGATTAGGCGGCTGCGCGGAATTAAAGTTCGGGCAGAGGCACACGCTACTCGTCGTTCCCGCGCAGGCGGGACCCCATAACGCACGAACCACTTGAGACGGCTTATGGCTTGACGCTTTCGCGGGAATAACGCCACAAGTTTTCAAACGAAACAGTCTATTGGGTGCAATACGTTTCGCCCATTGACGGTGCTAGACCCACCCGGCATGATGCCTCGCAAATTGGCCACGTCGTCAGCAGCAGTAGAGAATCCAAACCGGCCGCATCATGAGCGAACCAATCCGCCGCAAATACTCCCCCGAATTCCGCGCCGAACGATCGCGCACGGAAATTCCCGTCGGGCGTTACGGCGAGCCAGAAGAATTGGCAGTGCTGGCGGTGTTTTTGGCTTCGCCGTTGGCGGGGTACATCACGAGGACGGTGATGCCGGTGGATGGGGGACTTCGGAAGTACGCGTTTTAGCAGAATTTATCATCCAAATGCTCTAGCGAACATCTCTTGCTCTGTTGTTTGCCGCTGCGATTGCGGGCGCGCTTTGGGGCGCAGATGTGTTGTCGGATCGAAAGTATCAAATTGAAGTTGTCGCACCTGTTCAACTTTATTCACTGCCCCCACACGAATATCCATCCGTGAATCCGAAGCTGGCAACGCTACAAAAAGGTCAGCCTGTTCTAGTCTTGCGCCTCCGCTACGGCAAAGATTTTCAAGCATTTCGAGTCGAAACCCCAAGTGGAACTGTTGGATGGCTTGTTGGGGACGAAAGCATTCGGCTCGTATCTCGGAGCTAGTTTAGGCAACGGCAATCGTAGTTCGGAACGCACAGCAGTTCTGACGAGCTATCCAATCCACCACCACAGCTGTCCGAACCGCTGCGCGTTCCGACCTACGTGTCTATAATCCCCTGAACAATCACACGTTCAGAAATCGCAAAAATGCAAACCAAAATCCCCTGCGTCATCATGCGCGGCGGCACGTCGCGCGGGCCGTTTTTTAATCTGGCCGATTTGCCCGCCGATACCGCCACGCGTGATGCGGTGTTGCTGGCGGTGATGGGTTCGCCACACGAGATTCAGGTGGACGGCATCGGCGGCGCGAATTCGGTCACGAGCAAGGTGGCGATGATCAGTAAGTCGCAGAGGCCCGGCGTGGATGTGGACTATCTGTTCGCGCAAGTCGAGATCAGCGAAAGCCGTGTCGACACCAAACCCAAGTTCGGCAATATGCTGGTGGCCGTGGGGCCGTTCGCCATCGATCAAGGGCTGGTGGCCGCGCAGAACGGCGAAACCGCCGTGCGCATTTTCAACGTCAACACGCAATCGCACATTGAAGCCATTGTGCAAACGCCCGGCGGCGTGGTCACCTACGAAGGCACGGCAAGCATCGACGGTGTACGCGGCACGGCTGCGCCAGTGGGCATCAACTTCGCGGGCACGATTGGCTCGGTGACCAAAAAGCTGCTGCCGACCGGCAAGCCGCTGGATATCATCGATGGCATTGAAGTGAGTTGCGTCGATGTCGCGATGCCAGTGATCATGATGCGCGCCGAGGCCTTCGGAAAAACCGGCTATGAAACCGCGAGCGATATTGACGCCGACAAAGCACTCTTCAAGCGCATGGAAGCGATACGTCTGAAGGCTGGCGTGTTGATGGGCTTGGGCGACGTATCTAAATCAGTGGTACCCAAGATGATTCTGCTCGCCAAGCCGCGCCACGGCGGACTGATTTCATCCCGCTTTTCGTGCCCTACGCGTGCCACAAGGCACATCCGGTCACCGGTACGGTGTGCCTCACCTGCGCGTGTGCGATTTCCGGCACACTCGCGCACCACATCGCGGGGCCGCAAAAAATACCGCAGGGCATTGTGGAAGTCGAGCATCCGTCGGGCAAAATCGCGATTGATCTGGATGCCGATTTCTCGGCAGGCAAACAGACACTCAGGCGCGCAGCATTGGTTCGCACCGCGCGGCGGATATTCGAGGGAATGGTGCATGTGCCCAGCCACGTATGGGCCGGAAAAGCGTAACTCCGTAAGTAATTGTTTGGTAATTAGGGCGAAACGTAACTAAAGTAGATTTTAAGAAAGAGCTTGAATACGTTGTCGTTGCGGTGATTGTAACGGTATTCGATTTCCTTTAAATACATCGGGAAATAATACTTCGACACGCCGCGATAGTTG
>SXGR01143327.1_pt1 | contig 14012 bp, 19 predicted proteins | sample 3174711 | NCBI WGS metagenome assembly SXGR01 (sample SAMN11356860, study PRJNA531348) | freshwater metagenome | isolation source: freshwater sample F1-60 | place: China: Fuxian Lake, Yuxi | collected 2017-12-25
CAACAGGTACCTCAACAATCTTTTCTACTTCCTTAATAACCTCAACAGGTACCTCAACAATCTTTTCTACTTCCTTAATAACCTCAACAGGTACCTCAACAATCTTTTCTACTTCCTTAATAACCTCAACAGGTACCTCAACAATCTTTTCTACTTCCTTAATAACCTCAACAATTTTTTCAATTACTATTGGTTCAACTTGGGGAGTGACTTGGGGTAGATGTGTTAAATAACTTTCAGGAATTTCAATTTCATCATATAAGGTTTCTTCTTTTCTGTGTTTTTTAAATGCTTGGTTAGTTGCAATAACTAATGTAATCGCTAATGGATCAAATACAAAAATTAAAAGTAAAATGAAAAGATTTGCAACTTGTTTAACATCCCAACCTGAAATCTCACTAATGTATTTAATAGATCCTAATTCACTACCTTCCAACTCCGCAGATTCCATATTAAGTATCTCAATATCCAATCTTGTAATACTATCATTAATTGCATCAATACGAGTTGATACTTTATCTCTATTTTCTGTGGTAAATTTTAATTGATCCTCAAATGATTTACGGTTACCATTATTTGCCCTTGTAATAAGTTGCCCTGTTTTTTTATCTACAGATTGTGTTGTCGTATTATTAGATAAACCATCACGTAACTTTGAGATGTCCTTATCTAACAAATCTTTCTCTTTCTGTTGTTCGTTTTTTATTTCAATAAATCTTGTTTTCTTTACTTCAACATTTGCAATTTTTTTTTGATTAATCTCAAGTTTTGCAATATTTCCCTGAAATCCTGTGCTTAATAAACCATAGATTCCAAGTGAAGTAATCAAAGATAATGTCACAAGAGCAATTGTAAGGTATAATTTTAAGACTCCGTATGTTTCTTTCCACTTGTCATGTAAGTATGTTGCAATTGCAATCTTAGATATCTCAAGAAATGATCCCATAATAATAACAGGTAACGCAACACCAACAAATACCACCGATAACCCAACTACACTATAATAAGCAGCAGTTCCTGATAGACCAAGAGCACAAAATAATAAAAACCAAGGTAAAAATTTTTCTTTCATAATAAATTAACTATAACTTATAAATATAAAAGATAAAGAAAAAATAAAACCCCCATTGGTACCAATGGGGGAGTGTGGTTTTATCTTATAACCATCACAATATTGAGGATTTTAACCTTTAGGCCATCTTGCCTCATTCCGCCTAGTTGTAAGGGTAATCTATGTTCAACCCTTTTCGTTTGTATTACAAATATATATCTTTTATCCTTACAACCCTACAGAATCAACCTTAGGTCCATTATCAATTAACATTTCAACTTTTATCTCACCATCAACAAATCTAGATACCGAACAGGACTCAATTTCAACATCCCCTTCAAGTTGTGACTTAAACTCATTATATTGTTCTTCATTTTCTAATGACCCACATTGAGTACCAACACTATGATATACTTTTAATCTATAAGCACCATAAGGGTTTTTAAGTTCTTCAACTTTCCAGTCTTCTTCTGTTAATTCAGATAATTTCTTATCTCTATTAACAATAGTTGCTGAACGATGATAACCACAGTTACCACAGTTAACATATTCTTCACCTGTTTTGTAGTAGAAGTCGTCAGACGCTTCGTGTTTACAATTTGGACATTCAATATAATCTAATACACTTCCCATGTTTTTTTATTTTTTTTATAAGTAATCAAATAATTCAGAACTTTCATTTCTTAACCTTCTAAGGGCTCTTTCTTTAATCTGTCTAACTCGTTCTTTAGTTAAACCAAAGTCTACGCCAATGTCTTCAAGTGTCCTTGGTGTCCCACTTAATCCAAAGTAATCCTCAATGATAACTTTTTCTCTGTAGTCCAACACATTCAATAAAGAAATCAATTTGTTCTTTAACATATCTTTAGTGTTGAACCCTGCATCAGGAGCAAGTGCATTAGGATTAGCAATCATGTCAACCAATGTGTCACCTTCATCATTTATTGTCATATCCAAATTAATAATAGATGGTAATGAATTTAACTTTGTTCCCAATTCTTTACCTGTAATAGCAATTTCTTTTTTTGCCTTATGTAATTCCTGTACAACATTAACTGGAAGTCTGATTGTTCTCGCATTGTCATTCAACGATTGGATAATAGATTGTTTGACCCACCAAACTGCGTATGATATAAAACGTAGATCTTTATTCCAATCAAAGTTTTTAATCGCTTTCATTAAACCTAAATTACCTTCAGCAATAAGATCGGATAGATCCAAACCTTGATTCTGATATTGTTTAGCCACCGTAATCACAAAACGTAAATTACCAACTAATAACTCAGATTCAATTTTTTCCCTTTCAAGTTTAGGAGTATCATCAGTCTTCATCTTAAACGCCAGTTCTTTTTCTCTGTCAGGCGTCATTACTTTAATTCTACGAATATCTTTTAGATAATATTGAATATCTTCTTGGTTAATAGGAATACCTAAATTTTTGTCTTTCATGTGTTTAATTAATTGTTTTTGAATATTCGTCTAATTTGTTTTTTTCTTCGTCAGTCAATGAATTGATCCCATGATAGTTTATCTTATCTAAAAGTTCATCCAGTGTTAAATTACATCTTTTTTTAGGTAAAAACCCCATAATGGTTTCTGAAATACGATTAAACTCCTCATTATCATAATCCAATTTAAACTCAAAAGGTCTAAGTGGAGTTTGTTTTTTATTATTAGTATTCCTTAACGTAAGTAAATGTAATACGTTGTCTTTATCAAAGTTAGATGCTACATTTTTAGTTTTTTGAGTTAAAAAATAATTAAAGTTTTCAAATTCATCAGAAACTAAACATAAAAAATCATCAATCTCTTCTATTGAAAAATCGCTAGCAAAGTGGTAGATTGAGTGTCTGTCCCCAAACATATATTTAATCTGATTTGATGACATAATTTTTGATAACTCAGCCCCAATTTTTGCGGTTGTCTCATCTTGTGGATTCATATCTTCATTGTGGTATACAAAAAGTAAGTAATTCATATGTGTTTTTTTAATTTTTTTACAAATATACGAATATTATTGAGATATGTTTCTTTTTTACAAAACTTTTGAGATATTATTTTCTTTTCTAATCTTCACAATATTATCCGACCAGTTATTAATCAAAGGATTGTGTGAAATAACAAAAACTTTCTCAAAATAATCTTTAATCTTAATGAAGAATTCAGATACCATTTCTAAGTTATCGTTAGATATTTTTCCAAACACCTCGTCCATTACTACTAAATTTGGTTTTGGTAAAGTACAGATCTTAGTAAGTACAGAACGTAACGCCAAAGATGCGATTGTTTTTTCATATCCTGACCCTGAAATCATTAATTTTTCAACACCTGAACTATTATCAACCATCATAAACTCAACTTCATTTTTATCATTGATTACAATTTCTAATTTAAAATAACAAGAGTCTTCCATTAATCTTTGAAGTTCAGAATTTATTAAAGGCATCATTTTTTTCATTATTATTTTAGACAACCCATTTTTACCATAAGCCTCCAAATATATTTTATAAATCTTTTCTTTTTCTTCGTCTTCTTTAATTTTTAAAATTAATTTTTTGTTGTTTTTAATTTTTTCATCTGAATTTTCAATCTGATAATTATTATTTAAAATATTATCATTTTTTTGTTTTTTTAAATAATTTAACTCATCCAATCTTAAGTCAGCCTTTATTAACATTTCATCAATTTTTTTATTTTCAGAAATTTTATCTTGAATTTTTTCCCAAATTTTAATTTTATTTTTTAAACTATCTATTTTAAGATCAGAACTTTCAATACTTAACTCATATTTTTCTTTAATAAGTTTATTTTTTTCATATTCATCAAAATCTTTTTTAAGTTGTATGAAACTTTTTTCTTTGATCAATAATTCCGTCATTAACTTCTCTTTTTCTTCTTTTTGTTTTAAATATCCGTCAAGTTGTTCAATTCTTTTGTTTGTTATTTTTGCATTCATTAATTCTATTCCACAATGCTCACATTTAATTCCACCTTCTACTGAAGATTTTAAATTATAAATTGATGATATTTCTAAATCAACTAAAACAACTTCTTTATAAACAATATTATAATCCTCTTTTATTTTATCATGGTCTTCTTCAAAATAATATTTTTTTGGTTCAACAACTTTTAATTCATTTATTTTTTTTTGAAAAGTATTTTTTTCATTTTCTAAGAAAAGTATATCATTTTTTGTATTGTCTAAATTCATTAAACTAATTTCTTTATCAATGTCTTCATGTTTTTTTTGTAACATATTATCACGATAAGTTTTTCCATTAGAAATCTTATCATCAATTTCTTTAATATCAATCTCTAAAATAGAATTTTTACTAATAAGTTCTTTAATGTTTAAAGATAAATTTTCATTATCATCTTTTAACTTTTCGGAAGAATACACATTTGATAATTTTTGTTTTGAGAAATCATTAAAAATTTCTTTGGACGCCTCCTCTTTTTTCTTTAAAAATTCTAATCCCATAAAACGAGAAATAACTTGACCTCTTGCCGTTGGTTTTGAATCCAATAGCTCTTCAAGGTTTGACCCCGTTGTCAAAATAGTCATTAAAAAATCTTCTTTAGTTCCAATAGAGTTTTTAATAAAAGACTCTGTTTCCCTTCTTTGTTCACCAGTAAAGTTTAGTAAACTACCATCAGATAATTTTTTAAAAAAGTCTAATTCTGTTTTAATATTCCATTCATTTTTTTTAGACATTTTTCTTTCGATCTTTCTAACAATAATGTAGTCCTCTCCATCAATTGTAATCTCACCTTTAACTGAAACAATATCTTTATTTGAAAACCTATTGAATATTTCCTCAGCTTTTGATGTCTTAGTTGTTTCATTAAAAAATAAAAACATTAAAAGGTCTACAGTTAATACAGTTTTTCCCCCAAAATTAGGAGGATCGGACTCAACCACCACAATACCATTTAATTTATCAAAATCTAACTTTTGATTTTCGCCATAAGATAAAAAGTTTGAAAATTCTATATTTCGGATATACCATTTTTTAAACTGAGATTGAGACTCATTACTTTCAGACATTTTGTTTTCTACCATTTTATTAATCAACAAAATTTCTTCCGTTTTGGAAGTATGCCCTTTAGACTCTAAAAAGTTTTTTAAAAGTTCTAACTGATAGTTTTCGTCGTTAATATTTACAGAAACATCAATACTTTGCATAGTTTCTATTTCAACATTTTTGGCTCTTGTTAAAACATTTACATTAGTAGTGTTATACTTTTTTGAAAAATAGTGTTTTACTGACTTTATTTTATCTTGTGTAAAATTTTCAGGTAAGTCATCCCACGTAACTTGTATCACAGGATTTTCATATTTTGAAAAATCTAAATCGTTAATCATTATATTGTAATTAAATAATTTTGGTGGATTAAATAAATCCATTTTATCATTGTTCGGTATTTGACATATTAAATTCTTCTGATCCTTCTACATTTGCGGGAAAAATATTTTTTACTTCTTCATATTTAACAAATTCACCCACCATGTCTGTATCTACATCAATTTCTCTATCCTCAATTGTATATCCTGCACCATTAAATTCATGTTGAAATTCTTTATTTATTTTATTTGATTCTTCTTCATTACCCATAATTAATTCAGGGTGTTTTGATTTAAAATCCACAATTGAATCTAATTTATCTTTATCAATAACTTCAAACGGTAGTGTAACACCAGATAATTCCAAATTTAAATCTTTACTGGTTTTTAATTTTTGGATTTGTTCTTCCATTAAGTTATCAAACGCCTTTTGCATTCCTAATTTTTTTTGGTTTAAACGTTTGTTTCTTTTTTCAACTTTTTTTCTGTGTTCTTTAGTTTTTTTTCCCATTTCTATTTTTTTTTATTATGTACTAATTTTTATTAAATTTACTGATGTAATTCCAGTAACGCCATTTTCACAATCATATATAACTTTATAATTTCCAAAAAAATTGATATCTTTTATAAGTTTACCTTTTTTTATTTTTTTATCATTTAAAAAATTAAATTTAATTTTCATTAGATGTTTTTTGATCTAATTTTAAAAAAGTTATTTATTTATGGTCTATTTTCCTCAAACCATTCAATAATACTATTAATGGCCCATACTGATCCTGCCGATATTATACCATCAAAAAACCATGAGTATAATAAAGGTGTGTTAAATATATTATTTGTTGGTGAGAATATCAACAATGATAAAACAAATCCACCCCATGTAGAAAAACAAAGTGGACAAGTAATGATTCCTGATAAAAATTTACCTAAAAAATTAAAAATTAAATTTTTATTTTCCCCCCATTTTTTTAAAAAATCTCTTAACCCTTGAAATATTGATCCGTAGACCATAATATTCATTAATCCATAACTCATTATTATCCATACTAAAATTTGTGTTTTCATATTCTTTTATTTAAATTTGATCCATTAAGATAAACGGCCCCTCTTTGTGAACTTACACTTTCAAAATCTTGGTTTATTTTTTCTAATTTTTTTATTCTTTCATTTTTTAATTGAATTTCTTTTCTTAAAGATAATAATGTTTCTTGTAAAAGTTTTGTCTTATCGTTAATATCTATTATTATTTTTTTATTATTCTTAAGTTCTTCTAATTCTAAATCTTTTTCATTCATTTCATTTTTCAACTTGGCAATTATTCCGCCAAGTTCATCTTCGGTTGTTTTGTCACTAATATATTCTATTTTTGTGACAATTTTTTCAACTTCCTTTATTACTTCAATAGGTACTTCAATAATTTCAGGTGATCTATTTTCCAACTGTTGTATTTTTAACAACAGTTCATTTATTTTAGTATCATCAGTTACATTAACAATTCGTTCAACTATCTTATCAACTGGAACTTCTACAATTATTTCTCTAATTTCATCAGTTTTTAACTGTTTTTTATCTTCATTAAGTGTTTCTACCAAAAAACCATACTTTTTAATATCGTACCCTTGTTTAAAACAATCTTGAATAAATTTAGTTATATCTGTAATGCCATTTTGCATACAGTAGTCATAAATGTCTTTATTATTTTTAATATCAATTGAATACATATTACATACAAGTTAAATATCGTTCTCCTCTATCACAAAGAATCGTAATTACATTATCCTCTCCCGTTTCTTGACAGTATCTTAAAGACCCTAAAACATTAGCTCCTGCACTGACACCAACAAAAATGCCAAACTCTTTTGATAATCTTAACGCCATGTCAGTAGAGTCTTTTGTAGAAACAGTTATAATCTTATTGACAAAATTTAAATCAACCATAAATTTTGATCCATCTCCGATTCCTTGTATTCCGTGTAGTCCTGATTTTCCACCACTCATAACTGGCGATTCTTCAGGTTCTATAGCAACTATCTTAATGTTTGGAAATTGTTCAGACAATAACTTACCAGCTCCCATTAATGTACCTCCCGTTCCAGTTCCAAGAATAAAAGCCGACGGATTAATTTCAAAACATTTACATTGATATAATAATTCAACTCCAGTTCCCTCATAATGAGCTTCAATATTTTTTGGATTGTTAAACTGATTACCATTAAACCAACCATTATCATAAGATAATTTGTCTCTTAGTTTTATTGCTCCTTCAAAATCACCATCCCCAACTTCAATTAATTCTGCACCATAAAAATTTAAAATTTTTTTTCGTTCTTGACTCATGTTAGAAGGCATAATAATAACGCACTTTAATCCCATTTGAGCAGAAAACATTGCAAAAGATATTCCAGCGTTTCCGCTTGTAGCCTCAACAACTGTATCTCCTTTTTTTAATAGACCATCATCGAATCCACTTTTAAGAATATTATAAATTGGCCTATCTTTAATTGATCCTGATGGGTTCATAAATTCAGCTTTACCCCAAATAGTAAATCCGTCTATTTTTATAGGTAAAATTGACGTTTGCCCAACTATTAATTCTGTTTTCATTATATATTTACCAAGATTTCTGTTCCATTTTCAATATCTTCAAATGACTTTATTTTAAACTTTAAATATGGTTTTGAGTTATTTAAATCAATATAAGTATAGTCTTTTGTTTCAACATTATAAATACCATAACCGTGTCTTTCAATACTTTCTCCCATATTTTGTTGAATTGTGGATCCAATCATATATCCCTTTCCAGTTTTAAATTTAAACTCTTGTCTTTTATGAATATCACCACATAAAACAACTTCTAACCCGTTAAATTTTTCAATATTATAAGCCTCTTCTCCGAAATCAAATCCAAGATCGGTTTTCATTCCTTCTATAGGTCCATGAAATAGTCCAATTTTTTTTCCTTTAGATTCTGTAATGTCTGGAGGTATATTTCCTTGAAATTGTGAATATACACACCAACTAATATTTTCATCTTCATAAACTCCTCTGTCTTTGTAGTAAGATATGTTTGGGTTATTTAATGAATTAATTATCGGAGTTAACGCGTCTAATCTTTCAGTATTATTTACAAGAAAATCATGATTTCCTGGAATTATAATAGTTTTTGAAATATTTGAACATTCAGTTAGTATCCAACTTACAATTTCAATTAACTCTGGCGTTAGTTGATTTTTTGAGTGAACCAAATCTCCTGTAAAAACAATTCTATCAGGTTTCAATTCTTTCCATTGTTCAATTGCATCATTCAATATAGAACAATATAAGTCGTGATCTTTAAAAAGACGAATATGTAAATCAGAAAAATGTACAAGTTTTTTAATCATATCCACCCTCTATAAGATTGTGACATTGCTTTTATTTTTTCTTTTTCTAACCACATTATAAACTTGAATAATCTTTTCATTATTTAATTATTTGGTTTAACGGTTACCGTATATTTTTTAATATAACTACCGTCATCATTTTTTACTAAAATGCCCACAACAGGTACAAACTCGTCAGGACTATACATTACTGGTGTGACAATAACGTTTAAGTTAGAGTTTTCTAATGCTATTTTAATTTGTTGGATTATCGACATCTCATTAATTTGTGTATTAGTTATTGGTTCCTTATACCCATATTCTTTCTCTTGTCTTAACTCATTAAGTGTTATTTTTTTCATTTTAATTTAATTTATATTTATTTTTTTTAAAAGGGCAAATCTTTTTCAAATGTAATATCCCAAGATGGTGGTCTATAGGGATTATCTTTAACAGGAAATGGATTTATAGGGACAGGTATGTTTTGAAAAGGTAACATATCACTTTTAAATTTTTCATCTTTAACTTGACCCATTTTTTCTATAATAGGTGTGATGTCAATTTGTTTATTTTCAATTTTACCATAAAGATATCCTTCTAGCCAAATATAAAATTCCTTGTACGTTAACATAATTCTTGATTATAAAGGTTTGCTAAAATAAGTCTTACTAACTTAAAATCTTTTGCTCTGTTTAATTTTAAACCATAAGCTAATGCAACCGTGTTAAGGTAAGGATATGCTTCAATAATTGTCATTCCACCTATATTCATTAGTCTATAAATAATTGAAATTCTTCATTAACAAATCCGCAACTGTTACACATATAGGTTGGAAATGGAACAATTGTGTCTTCACGACTTCCAGTAAGTAATTTTGATACTTTTTTTATCATAGTTACTTCTTTAAAAAATTTTGATCCGCAATCTTCACAGACAATAGTTGGTTGTTGTTTAAGGTCAATTTTTGGTTTTATAATTTCTTCACTCATTTTAATATATAATTTATTTTTAATTTTACAGGTAGCTCTTTATCCCAACTTGTGGTTAAAAACCAATAAGGTTCTATTTTTTTTTTCATAATTAAATTTAATTTATTTTTTTATTTTTGTCAAATACTTTTTCATATCCATTTCAAGAATTGTGTTAATTGTTTTCTTTGCAACTCTATGTTCAACAAATTCTCTTTCTTCCGTTAATAACACAACAATACATCCCATCAATTTAATGTTCTCATATTTTGTCCCTTCCAACATCTTTAATAATAGTTTACCATATAATGGTAATTGTGTGTTATAGTGACCAAGAGCGTTATCAGGTAAATCTTCAAATGGTTTCTTCATTGGTTTTGTAAACTTATTCTTTTCAAAGTTTTTAGGTTTGTTTGTTTTCCAATCCGTAATCAAAATACCAAGATCACCATTTGTACCAATAATTAACCATACCTTATCGGGTTGTCCTGTATATCCCAATTCAGGGTGACCCAAAACCATCTCTGTATCAAGTAAAATACAGTTACGTTCTTTAATTAAGTCAATGTATCGTTTACCGGCAATAACCATTGTATCACCTTTAATTATTTGTTCCGCATCACATTCATAAATTGGTTGTCGTACTTCTTTATCAATACCAAATTCTTCCAATGTATGTTTCTCCAATATAAAGTGAACACGAGAACCCATGTTTGTGGAGTATGTCCCAGCAGCCGCCCATTCCTCCAACAATCTTTGTTGCTCATAAGGATCTCCATTAACTTTCCTATATGAAATTCCCTCAGAATCAAATTCAGTATAGAAAAATTTCATAACTTTTGATACTGAAGGGAAATCGTCTCTTAATTTACCAGTTACATCTAACATAGTATATTTGTGGGCATCTTCCTCAAATGTTAGTTGGAACTCTTTTTGTTTTTCTGAGATTATTTCTCTTATCTCTTCCGCTATTTTTTTTAAATCCATTATAATATTTTATTTCCTTTTTTCAAATTATCCACACCCCAAAGAGGTTGTAGATTAGTGTAATGACATAATTTATATACATCATTTTCATTTTTAGCTGATGATAAGTGTGAATATTATCAATTATTTTATTATACGATAATATTCATCTTTTATTTCACCTCTTAGATCCGCAATATCAGAATTGTCAGGTAATTTAATTAGTTTAATTTTTCCCCATAATTCACCACCATTTAATTCATGATAAAGTTTAACAGAATTGTCCCAAGCATCCGCATCTAAACATATAATAACATCACCTTTTGCCTTTGTATATATGGTTTCAAACAATAGTTCCGACATATGTTTTCCTAACATTGGAATTGAGTTCTCCACAAATAACCCATCAAAAGCTCCCTCTACTAAATAAACATCTTTATTCCAATCAATAAGGTTTTCCCAAAATATAATTTTATCCTTTTCATCTTGCGGATTTTTATATTTTGCCCTACTCATAGGATTCCAACTACGGGCAACATAGTAATTTAATTCTCCTTCACTATTATATGATGGGACGACAATGCGACCTGTATGACTACCACGATCACAAAAGCCAATATTATATTTCTTAATGATTTCATCTGTTATTCCCCTACTTTTTAAATAATTATATGCTTGTCTTCTAACAGGATATACCGGACTTGATTCGGTGAATAAAGTGAAACCCTCAGGAAGTGTTAATTTTTTTGTTCTTTTTTGTCTTGGTTGTACCGTTTCAGGTTTTAAGACATTATATAATTTCTTTAATTTCTTGTTTCCATACTTATCAAAAAGTTTACCCAAAGATCCGTGAGTACCGTCCACATCACAACAAGACCAACATTTATAAACATTGTTTACGTAATTTATTTCTAAATTATGTTTATTTCTATCATCATCACAAACGGGGCAATTGAAGGATATTTGACCCTTATTGGGGTAGTGAAGTCCGTAGTCACCCAAAAGATCTTCCAATAATTCAACAATCGCATCATTTTCTTCCATCTTTAGTAATATAAGTGAATTATTTCATTTAATCAACTTCACAAGTTTTTCATTCCCACTATATTTATACAATAGAATAAAAATATATGGATACAAATATTACAATCAATTCTATTACTGGAATATCACCTTATGATGTTTACGTATGTGATACAGGGTTCACAACCTGTATTTATGTATCAACCATTAATAGTGGTAATTTACCGTATTCTTTTATGATTCCATCAATTTTTTCCTCATTTACAAGTTTTGTGGTTAAAGTTATTGATGATAATAATTGTGTGATAATAGAAAATATTAATATATAAAATATTTATGACAATCTTTTATTGTCCCATTTTTAATGTTTCCAGCGGTTCAACTCCATTTGACTTATGTCAACAACCCCAGACTATACAAGTTTACGTACTATGTGAGGATGTTCCTAATTGGCAACCTATTGATGGCGAGGAGTTATACATTAACACTACATATGGATATTTGCCTATAGCAAATAATGTATATTACTCTAATGGAACTCAGATTTGGTTTTATAATAATGGGATTAGTACAATTCTTAATGTCCCTTGTCCAACACCTACGGTATTTAATTGCCCAACTCCAACTGTAACCCCTGGCTTAACTGCAACTCCAACTGTAACACCTGGATTAACTGCAACTCCAACTGTAACACCTGGATTAACTTCAACTCCAACTCCGACATTAAGTTTAACACCTGGATTAACTGCAACTCCAACTCCTACTTTAACTTTAACTCCTACACATACAGAAACACCATCCCAAACTCAAACAAATACTCCTTCTCCAACTTTAACTCCTACACCTACAAAAACATCAACGTTAACTCCAACACCAACTTTAACTCCTACACCTACAAAAACATCAACGTTAACTCCAACACCGACAAAGACGTTAACTCCAACACCAACTTCTACTCCATTGTCCTGTGTAGTCGAATCTTATTGTATTTCTACGGGCGAAGAACTTTATGATGGTAATTATTATCTTGGTGGAACATGGAATAACGAATTATACTGGATTAATTTAACAAATAATTTTGTTATTTATTATTCATCAGGTACGACACAATGGTGTTTATCAAATGTGTTAGACGGTAATTGTTTATTATTTGGAGCATCCTCTTGTAGTAGTATATGTCCTGATTTATGTGGTGGTTTTTTTAATGAGGGGCCTTGCCCTACTCCAACACCAACACCAACAGAATTTTGTCAACAAATATCTTTTGATGCGATTTTTGATTGTGAATTACCATTAACCCCCACACCAACAATTACTGGCTCTCCACAAGAAACTCCAACTCCAACTCCGACCGCAACTGAAATTTGTGGTGGTTTGGGAATATCATTAGTTGTAAATATTTTAACCCCAACACCTAAACCAACAACTACAAATACACCAACGTTAACTTCAACACCACAATATAACTGTAATTTTGATGGATCTGTTGTGTTTAATACATTTGATGATTATATTAAATGTTCAGGTAGTAAAATTTTTAAAGACTGTAACACAGGATTTTTATATTATACGACAGATGTTGTTTTAGATCCTTTAGGTAATACACCAGATGAAGGTTATGTTTATCAATCATTTGTTGATGGTATATCAACTTGTGTTGTGTATAATGGATTTGTAAATGACATTGCTGGTGTTAGTACTATAGTTTTAACAAGTATTTTAGGACTCGAATCTCAAGGATCTTGTTCACAGTGTGTTATTATTAATACCCCGACTCCAACCCCAACATTAACAAGTACACCAACTCCAACACCATCTACATCAACATCAGCTTGTTATAATTATTTGATTACGAACCCATATATCATGACTGAAAATTTTACTTATAACCCATGTAGTACTGGTACCCCAACTCAACAAAATATTAATGGTAATTCATCATTAACAATATGTTCATCATCGGTTCCAACAACAGACTCAAAATTTATTACAATTACTAATATTGGTTTTTGTGGTTAAAAATATAAGATAAAAAAAAATATCACCTAAAAAGATGATATTTTAAATTATAGTCTGATGATAAAAAATAGTTTTATATTTGTCCATAATAACCCTAACTTTAGTTGTTTTTTGTATTAGTATTAATTACATCAGGTAAATTTATTCCATTCCCTAATGTTAAAAGTTCGATATATTTTTCATCACCAACAATTCCATCAACTGTCCATTTTGTTTTTATTCCATTTTCGTAAATTGGAATAGAATATGTTTTATAGGCTAATGGAGATGGTAATCCA
>SXGR01198226.1_pt1 | contig 14012 bp, 14 predicted proteins | sample 3174711 | NCBI WGS metagenome assembly SXGR01 (sample SAMN11356860, study PRJNA531348) | freshwater metagenome | isolation source: freshwater sample F1-60 | place: China: Fuxian Lake, Yuxi | collected 2017-12-25
TCATCAGCGGTTGCTGGCGCCCATAGGCTATATACCGCCTGCTCAAGCTGAGGCAAACTACTACCGGCAGATTGCCGAAAAGAGCACTTCCACTGTTTTAACTTAAACCAATCAGCCTCCACGAAACCCGGGGCGGTTCAAGCTCGTGCAAAAGAGTACGATAGAGTAATGTGTGCCTCAAGGAAGTTGCGGTCACTTCGATTCGGATTTCGCGCTTGTCGGTGACGATGCAGTGACCATCACTCTCTAGCCTCTTTAGCTCTCGATCGAACTCCGGTGTGAGCGACTTCTTCCAGCTTATGGGTTCGAGATTCTGCGCCTCCAAGACAATTGCAGACCCTTTCCAGCGCCTAACCTCGGCGAACCACAATGCCCTGCCCCAGACAGGGCTGAGTACCCTTTGTTTCCGAGTCGGCTGACGAAACAAAATTAGATCAACGGTTTCCAGATCCACTTCAGGACAATACTTTAAGACTTCCGCGACGTCGTCCGGGGTACATGGATAGAACCACCCGTCCGTGGGTGGCTCAACCAAGAACTGCAGCTTGCGCTTCCCTACTGAGCGGGAGAAGCTTACGCACGAACTCACCTGCTCAAAGTAGCGCCTCGGATCATGCCGCGACTCGGGAATGACCAACTCATTATCCTGGCCGTAGCCTTGCGCTCCCGTTCCAATTTTGCGGTTTCTTCGGACAGGGTTCCAACCGGGGCGCATTGAGCTTTCTAACTCGCGTATGTCCGTTAGACTTTGGTTTGCTTCGCCGCCTTCATCGCGTGCCACAACGTCGCGGGCGTCAGCGGCATATCGAGCTTTTGCACGCCGAGCGGACGCAGCGCGTCGATCGTCGCATCCACCAGCGAAGGTATCGACGCGGTGCAGCCCGATTCGCCCATGCCTTTCACGCCTAGCGGACTCACTTTACTGGTCGTAGGATGCTCCTCGCCACGAATCTCGCGTATCAAGCCCGCGCGCGGCATCACGTAATCCATGAAGCTCGCGGTCAGCGGCTGGCCGGATTTCGGGTCGTAGACGATGAGTTCGCCGAACACCTGACCCGCCCCTTGCACCACGCCGCCGTGCAACTGGCCTTCGACGATGGCGTGATTAATCACCACGCCGCAATCGTCGACCGCATGATACGACACCACTTCCGGTGCGCCGGTTTCGGCATCAACCTCTACCTCAGTGATGTGGCAACCATTGGGGAAAGTCGAGCCGAATTTGCCGTAGCCCTTGAAGGTAACCGTTTTGGACTGGGCCAGATCTGCGAGCTTGACGACGTTCTTCGACTGATCCGAGCGGAATTCACCCTTGGCATACTGCACTTGCGACGGCTCAACATTGAGATGCAATGCCGCCAGTGAACTGCCTTCCTTGATCAGGTTTTGCGCCGCGACGTAACACGCACTACCCGCGCCCACCATGGTGCGCGAGCCGCCGGTGCCGTTGCCTACCAGCTTGGTGCCCGGTGCACATTGCACCACTTTGACACGGCTGCGCTCGATACCGAGCGCGTCCGCCACGATCATCGCCATCGTGGTCTCGTGGCCGTGGCCCTGGGTTTTCGCCACGGTGAACACGGTGAGGGTGCCGCTGGCGTCGAGTTCCAGATCGATGTCGTCGCTGGGCGCATTGCCCGCGCCCGTGGGTTCGATCACTATCGCAATGCCTCTGCCTCGCAGCTTGCCCTTCGCAGCCGACCTCGCGCGGCGCGCCTCGAAGCCCTGCCAATCCGAAAATTGCAGCGCCTGCGACAACATGCCCGGGAAATCCGCGTTCTCGTACACCGATCCCAGCGGCGTCTTGTAGGGGTAGGCCTCGTTGGGAATGAAATTGCGCCGGCGCAAATCGGCGCCATCCATGCCCAGTTCGACCGCAGCCTGACTCACAATACGCTCGACCGCGTAGGCGACGTCAGGACGTCCCGCGCCGCGATACGCACCCACCGGCGTGGTGTTGGTAAACGGCACTTTGAAGTTCGCATACAATACCGGAATGCGATACACACCCGTCATGCACGTGGCGGTGTTGCGGATGTGGCCCTGCGGCCCCGGTGCGAGATACGCGCCGAAATCGGCGATCCAGTCAAACCGCATCGCCAGAAACTTACCGTCGCTGTCGAGCGCGAGCTGCCCGTCGATCAACGTGGCGCGTCCGTGGTTGTCCGTCAGAAACGATTCCACGCGAGAAGAAACCCATTTGATCGGTTTACCCAACGCCTTGGCCGCGAGCATCATCGCCACATACTCGGGGTAGGCGGGCGAGCGCTGACCAAAACCGCCGCCGACATCACGCACTTCCAAAATGATCTTGTCTTGCGGCACTTTGGAGTATGTCGAAAGCGCCCCACGTATATTGGTCACACCCTGCATCGGCACGTTGAACCAGTATTCGCCGCTAGCCGGCTCAAAGCGCACCAATGCTGCGCGCGGCTCCATCGGGCTGGGCGACACGCGCGTGGACAGCACCTTCAGCCGCGTGATATGCGCGGCAGTCTTGAACGCAGCGGCGACGGCTGCCTCATCACCGGCCTCGGCTTCGAAAACCAGATTGCCCGGCACGGCTTCATCGAGTTGCACAGCACCCGGCGCCAGTGCCGCTTCGCCATTCGTGATGGCCGGCAATTCGCGGTATTGAATTTCGACCAGCTCAGCAGCATCAGCAGCAGCAGCGGCACTTTCCGCCACCACCATCACCACCCCCTCGCCAGCGAAACGCACTTTGCGATGCGCCAGCACTGGCCGCTCAAGCACATGCGGCTTCATGCCGTTGCGCCCAGGGAAGGCGGACAACGCATTTTGTGCTTTGACGTAACCCGCAGCCACGGCATCCTCGCCCGTGAAAATCTGCACCACACCAGGATGCGCGCGCGCGCGCGCGGTGTCCAGGGACAAAATCTCCGCATGGGCGTAGTCCGCGCGCACGAAGTGGGCATATAACTGTCCCGGCATGTTCCAGTCCGCCGAAAACTTGCCGGTGCCGGTAATCAGGCGCTGGTCTTCGACTCTCTTGCCGTCGTGATGATGATTGTCGTGCGTGTCCATGGTGTGAATGCTCCGTGAGACAGAAGGAAACGTGCATGGTAAACCTGCTGCGCGTGCGCCGCCAGTTCCTCGCACTGTTGGTTGCGCTTGCTAAGGCACTTTTTTCGCCAAATCCAGTTCGACCAGAAACGCCCTGACCTCGCCGTAGTCGTCTTCCATGTATTTTTTCATCGGCGCCGCCCCCATGAATTTGCCCACACCGTTGCGCGTCACCAGTTCGGCGTTCCATTCCGGAGTTTCTACGAAGCGCTTGAATATATTCTCCCAATACGCAACCTGGGGCGCGCCCATGCCCCTGCCGCCGAATATTGCCCGCCAATTGAACACCACCGTGTTGGCTCCCTGCTCACGCCAAGTCGGCGTGTTGGAGAACATGCCCGGCAGGCGCTCCGGTGAAGACACCGCGATCACACGTACGGCGCCCGTCTTGACATGCGGCACCCACAGCCCCACCGACACCGGCACCACGTCGACGTGCCCGCCAAGCAGCGCAGTTATCGCCAGCGCTCCGGAATCGAATATCGCGTTGCGTGTCTTGCGGATATTAACGCCCGCGGTTCTTAGCGCACCGGCGACGCCCTGATGATTGATGTTGCCGATGCTGGTGGCGATGCCGAAGCTGTGCGCCGCCGGATTTTTTTGCAGGCGCTCAATCAGATCGCGGCCCGACTTGATAGGCGAATCGGCCTTGACCGCAATACCGATGTATTCGCCGAACAGAATCGCTATCGGCGTCAGATCGGTGTAATGCGGCCCAGGGCGCCCGGTGGCATGCGCGGCCAGCATGCCCCGGTCGCTGGTGTAGACATAATGTCCGTTGCCTGCAAATTGATTCAGATAAGTGCGCCCGATGGTGCCGCCGCCGCCAGGACGGTTATTCACGGTGAACGGCGTTTCAAAAAAACGCTGCTCCTGAAACACGCGCTGCATCAGCCGCGCCATGTTGTCCGGGCCACAGCCGGGCGCGCAACTGACAACCAACTCAATCGGTCGTTCGGGCTTCCAGCCAGGTGCGCCCTGCGCCCTGGCAACCACCGGCATCAACGCACCAAGTCCTGCAATCAAAACCGGCAGAAACATCGCGACTTTCATTGAGACTCCCTGGACCCCGCTTGGCGCTCGGGTCTTGCGCCAATAATACGCGCGCAAGGGCGTGCCAGTCTCACCGAAAAAGAATTCTATTTTATTGTTTAAAAACAGATACTTATCATATATCACTGCACCATGCCGAGATCTGTCAGCGTTTTTCGCAAACGCGCATATTCCTTGTCCAGCATGGCGGGCAAGGCTTTGGCACCGATCAGATCGATGCTCCAGTTGTTGGTTTCGGCAAATTTTTTTGCCTCCGGGGACCGCATCGCCTTGATAAACACTTCTTCCCAATAAGCGGCCTGCGCGGGCGCCAGCCCCTTGGGACCCAACAGGGTGAACCAAGTCGGCGCAACCACGTCGTAGCCCTGCTCACGCAAGGTGGGCAAATCGGGCAACATCGGCAGCCGTTGGGCCTGCAAAGTGCCGATCAAGCGCAGCTTGCCGGTGCTGGACATGGCGTGAGCGCTGCCGGAACTGGAAATCCCCGTGCTGACATGTCCGCCCGCCACTTGCGTGGCCGTGATGCTGCCCGATGCGTTCACGACAACCTTAAGCTTGCGCGCATCAGCACCCACGATGCGCGCGAGTTCCGCCAATGCGATATGCGACGAATTACCAGCACTGGTCGAAAAAGCAAAACTATGGGTGCCCATGTTTTTCGCCAAACCATCAGCAAGGTCTTTCATGTTACGTAGCGGCGAACCGGCGTTGACATACATCACCAGATCACCATCAAAGGCCTTGATGGTCGGCGTGAGATCGCGATGCGGTGCGCTGCCGCCGGCGTGGATGGCGGATGTCACCCAGCTGGAACCCAAAACCACCAGATAATGCGGGTCGCCCACATGAGCATTGAGGTATGCGACGGATAACGCCTGGCCCTGGCCCGGCTTGTTAATTACGTTAAGCGGCACCGGCAATGCGCTGGTGTCGGTCAAAATCTTTTGCAGCACGCGTCCGATGCGGTCATTGGCGCCTCCGGCTTGCGCGCCGATCACGAGTTCAACGGCCTTGCGCGGTTTAAACGGCACGTCGGTAGCTTGCACCCGCGTGCCTGAAAATAGTAGGGCCGCAAAGAAGCAGCAACAGAGATAGCGCATGGGGAAATCCGTGGGGGCGGCTGTTGACTTGATGCGAGAAGTCTGCGACTAATTGCCGCACGCTGTCAATTAAACGGCAAGTCCTCACAAAGGGCGTATCGATGTCCGCGCACACCGCACCGCAAACCCTGGTCGACAAGATTTGGAATCAACATATCGTCCGCGAGTTGAGCGATGGCCGCACGCTGATCCACATCGACCGCCATTTCTTGCATGACGGCACCAACCGTCAGGCGTTTGACGGCCTGCGCCGCATCAAGCGCCCGGTGCGTAATCTAGAGCTGACGTGGGCGGTGGTCGATCATATCCTTTCCACGCTGCCCGGGCGAACCGGCGAGTCGCATCCGCCGGGCATTGAGCGCATCCACGCGCTGCGCGACAACTGCCGCCAATTCAATGTGAAACTGTTTGATACGGATGACCCGCAACAGGGCATCGCGCACGTGATCTCGCCGGAACTCGGCATCACGCTACCGGGCTGCACGCTCGTGTGCGGCGACAGCCACACCGCGACCAACGGTGGGCTCGGCGCACTGGCGTAGGGCATAGGCACCACCGAAGTCATGCACGTGGTCGCCACACAAGCGCTGCTGGTGCGCAAGCAAAAACAATTGCGCATTAACTTCAACGGCCGCATCGGCGCGGGTGTGTCGTCCAAGGACATGATTCTTTACTTCATGGCGCGGCACGGCGTCACGGCGGGTACCGGCTGCACGGTGGAATATGCCGGCCCCGCGATACACGCACTGCCCATCGAAGCACGCATGACAATCTGCAACATGTCCATCGAATTCGGTTCGCGCTGCGGCATTGTGGCGCCCGATGAAACCACTTTCGAATATGTCGCCAACCGCCCGTATGCCCCCAAGGGTGCTCTGTGGGATCGCGCACTGGCGGAATGGCGCACACTCGCCAGCGACGCGAATGCGGTGTTCGACCGCGAGGTCGATATCGACTGCAACGACATCCGTCCGCAAGTCACCTGGGGTAACACGCCACAGGACGGTGTAGCCATCGACGAGGCCTTGCCCGACCCGACATCCGTCGCCGACAGCGGCAGGCGGCAGGCGCTGGAACGCGCCTACAACTATATGCATCTCTCGCCGGGCCGCACGCTGGAAGGTGTGCCCATCGACATCGCTTTTATCGGTTCGTGCACCAACAGCCGTTTGTCTGACCTGGAAGAAGCCGCGCAGGTAATACGCGGACGCAAGGTCGCCAAAGGGGTGACAGCCCTCGCAGTGCCCGGCTCAATGGCGGTCAAGGCTGCAGCGGAAGCCAAAGGACTCGACAAAATTTTTGTCGAGGCGGGTTTCGAATGGCGCCACGCGGGCTGCTCCATGTGCGTGGGTAGCAACGGCGATCTGGTTCCGCCGGGCAAGCGCTCGATTTCCACCACCAACCGAAACTTTGAGCATCGGCAGGGGCCACACAGCCGCACGCATCTGGCGGGGCCGGCGATGGTGGCAGCGGCTGCAGTGAGCGGCTGCATTACCGATGTGCGCAAATTGTTGAACCCGCATTAGGAGCGAAAAATGGAACCCTTCACCGTGGTCACCGGCATCGCCGCCCCCATGCTGATGCCCAATATCAACACCGACGCCATTACACCGATGGCGGCGGGCCGCTCAACATCGGTTGATCTCGGCAAGATGATGTTCAACAATTGGCGCTACAAACTCGACGGCAGCGAGATTCCCGAATTCATCTTGAACCGGCCGCCGTTTCGCCAAAGCAAAATTCTGGTCGCAGGGGAGAACTTCGGCTGCGGCAGTTCGCGCGAGCGTGCCGTGTGGGCACTACAGAAGTTCGGCATACGTTGCGTGATCGCGCCGAGTTTCGCCGACATATTTCGTGAAAATTCGTATCAGAATGGCCTGCTGCCGGTGATTATCGGTGCTGCTGAATGCGTAGCACTGGGCGCATCATTGGAAAACGCCGGTGACCCCACCATCACGGTCGATCTTGACCGCTGCGTGGTGCGCGGGCTGGATGGCCGTGAGATCGCGTTCAGCGTCCCCGCCGAACGGCGCGATGCACTGATGAAGGGACTGGATGAGATCGACGTGATTCTCGGCATGGAAGCCGACATTGCCGCGTTTCAGATACGGGAACGCGCCGCTCGCCCGTGGCTTTATCCCGAGCCTCGTTGACAAAATGCGCCAACCCTACTCCGGCTTGATGCCTGCCGCCGCCGCAATCTTGCGGTATTTTTCGATGTCCTGCCTTTGCCGCGCGCTCAATGCGTCAGCGGTCGATCCGATGATATCCGTGCCTGCTTCAAGCTGGCGCTGCTTGTAATCGGCGGATTGGATAATGCTGGTCACGTCGGCATAAATTTTGTCAGCGATATCCCTGGGCGTTTTCGCTGCCACCCAAATCGCGTACCACTGTACGATATCAAAACCGGGCGCGCCCGCCTCAGCTATCGTGGGCACATCCGGCAGGGCACCCGACCGCTGCGCGGCAGTCACTGCCATCACGCGCAGGCGGCCCGACTTGATGTGCGGGATCGCCGTCGTCGGTGCAGTCAAGCCGATGGGTACGTGCCCGCCCAGAAGATCAATCAACGCCGGCGCTGCGCCCTTGTAGGGCACGTGCACCATGTCGATGTTGAAAGTGGTTTTCATCAGCTCGCCCGCGAAGTGTTGCGGCGTACCGTTGCCGATGGAGGCGTAGCTCAATGCGCCGGGTTTGGCGCGCGCCAGCGCCACCAGTTCCTTGACGGTTTTTGCGGGCAGCGAGGGATGCGCCAGCAGTACCGGCGCCGTGGTACCCACCAGCGTAATCGGCTGCAAGTCACGCACCGGGTCGTAGGGCATTTTTTTAAACAGCGCCGTATTCATCGACACTTCGCTGGAGGCGGAGAGCAGCAACGTATAGCCGTCGGCAGGGCTTTTCACCACAAAGTCAGTGCCAATCATGGCGCTGCCGCCAGGGCGTGACTCCAGCACGACCGGTTGGCCCCAACGTTCGGTGAGCCGTTGTGCGATGGGCCGCGCCGTGAAATCTGAACCGCCGCCCGCCGGATAGGTGATCACAAAGCGTACGGTTTTCGAGGGATATCCCTGTGCACTGGCCACCGCCGCCAGCCCGAGTACGGCCAGCACTCCCACCCTGCCCAAACACACCCTGATCACCATTTGCAAACCTTTGTAAGTTGTAATTTCAACTGCGTCAGGCAGCATCCCGCACCTTATCATCTGGTAATGGCTTCTGTCACTGCCCGGCACCGGTCTGGCGAGATGGCCACGCAGCGGCCAGCGGCGATTTTCTGATAACCTTCGCTTTTATTGATTTCATCAAAATTTCAAACGAGGTTACCATGGCACTAAGCTCCCCCGATGACCGCGGCTCCGAAGCCAAAATGGACGCGGACAATCTGTATCGCGAAGAAATCGTTACTGACCGCAAAGTCGGCACGCTGCGTATGATGACGCCGATCAAAAGCGACGGCACGGCGGACACCGCACGCCCAACACTCTACATCGGCGAAGCGCAAATCATGACGCAAGCCGGCCCTCTGCCGATCAACTTTGAAATCGAGGGCAAGAATCTGGCCGAAGTGGTTGCCAACTTCGGCGAGGCAGCCAAGGAAGGCGTCGAGCGCACCGTGCGCGAGTTGCAGGAATTGCGCCGCCAACAGCAATCATCGATCGTGGTGCCCGGCGCGGGCGGTATGGGAGGTATGGGCGGACTTGGCGGGATGGGTGGCGGCAAATTGCAATTGCCTTGATGGCGGGCACCGGCTATGAAATCCAGGGGTTTTCGCCTGACACTCGCCGCGCTGCCTGCGCTGTTTTGCTTCGGCGCCGCCAGCGCGCAACAGCGTGCGGCGGCAGATTATCCTTCGCGTCCGATACGCATCGTGGTGCCGTTCGTCGCGGGCGGCCCAATGGATGTGATCGGCCGTCTGGTCGGGCAAAAAATCACTGCTGTGTGGGGGCAAAACTTCATCATCGATAACCGCGCCGGCGCAGGCGGCATCATCGGCACCGAGGCCGTTGCCAAGGCGCCGCCCGACGGCTACACCGTGCTGCATACCTCCAGTTCGCATGCGCAGTTGGCCGCCTTCAACAAACTGCCTTACGATCCGCTGCGCGATTTTTCACCGGTGGCCACGGTCACGCGCAGCGTGGGCTATGTGCTGGCCGTACACCCCTCGATACCCGTGAAGACAGTGAGCGAACTGTTGTCGCTGGCAAAAAAAGCACCGGGAAAGCTGAATTACGGCAACTCGGGTTACGGCGGTGTGCTGCACGTCGGCACGGAATTGTTTACCGGCGCCACCGGCATCCAGATGAATACCGTGCAGTACAAAGGGATCGGCCAATTGGTGACCGATCTGGCCGGCGGCCACATTGATCTGGCGTTTCTTACCGCGTCCACCTCCGTGGGACTGGTCAAGACCGGCAAGATCCGCCCGCTCGGCATCAGCAGCGCCAAGCGCTGGAAGCAATTGCCCGAGGTGCCCACCATCGCTGAAACGGGCGTCAAGGGCTTTGAATATTATGCGTGGTTCGGCTTTTGGTATCCTGCGGCAACACCCAACGAGTACGTAAATAAATTTCACGGCGAGCTGGCCAAGGCGGTCGCGGCGCCCGACGTGTTGGCGCGTTTTGACGAAATAGGATTCGACGTCTTCGTACTCAAGCCTGAAGAATTTGGCAAGCTGGTGCAGACAGATATTGAAGTAACACGCAAGCTGGCCACGCGGTTGGGTGTCAAGCTGCAGTAATGCGCCAGCGCCCCATGCTGCTGGCAGTCCTCGGCTGGATTCCGTTGCTGACGCTGGCGACGATGGCCTCACAAGCCGCAGACTATCCCGCCAAACCCATACGCCTGATCGTGCCATTGCCACCCGGTTCGCTGATGGATTTGCACGCGCGTCTGATCGCGCAAAAACATCGGCTTGGCCAGCCGGTGGTGGTCGACAATCGCGCTGGCGCAGACGGACGCATCGGCTCAGAACTGATAGCCAAGGCGCCCGCTGACGGTTACACGCTTGGCATCGCCACCATCGGCACACTGGTGGTGGCACCGTTGATCCATACGAACACGGGTTACGATCCGGTGAGGTCATTTGCGCCGGTCAGCCGCATGACGACCGCGCCGTATCTGATTGTGGTGCATCCCGCAGTGACAGCGGGCAGCCTGAAAGAACTCATCGATCTCGCCAGGGCCAAACCGGGCTTGCTCAACCACGCCACGGCCAACGCCTTCGCGCGGCTGGCGGGCGAGTTGTTTAACAGCACCGCCGGCATTAAAACGGGTAATGTGCCTTATCAGGGACCTGTCGCCGCCACCACGGATTTAATCTCCGGACGCGTGCAGCTCATGGTCGAAGCGCCCGGAGTGTTCCGGCAGGAAATTCAGCTTGGCAGGTTGCATGCATTGGCCGTCGCCGACTCCCGGCGCTACGCACACTTGCCGCAAGTGCCCACCACGGCGGAAGCGGGTCTCGCAGGCTTTGAAGTCAGAACCTGGTTTGGCGTCACCGCGCCAGCAGCAACGCCGGCCCGCGCGATAGCACTATGGAATAGTGAAATAAATCAAATACTTGCAATGAAAGACGTGACCGACAGTCTGGCCACGCAAGGGCTGGAGGCTGCGGCCACGACGCCGCAACAATTTTCAGATTTCGCCCGTGACGAACGTGCGCGTTGGGCACGCGTGGTAAAACAGGCTGGGTTGAAGTTCGACTGAAAACTTGGAGACACCCCATGGCGGAAATCCTCGGACTCGGCATGACGCATTACCCCGGCCTGTATCGTGCAGACGCCGACATGACCTCCACGCTCTACCGCACGCTCGCCGGTAAGCGCATGCCCGCGCATCTGAAAGACCCGGCCAACTGGCCGGCGGCGATGCGCGAAGAATGGAGCGACGACGACGGCGGTGCGGCCGCGCGCGCGCACCGCACGCGTTGCTTTGCCGCGATGCGCTTGCTGCGTCAGCGGCTGGATGCGTTTCGCCCTGATCTGGTGGTGATTTTCGGCGACGATCAGTACGAGAATTTTGTCGAAGACATCGTGCCGCCGTTTTGCGTCTACATCGTCGGCGAGATGGCCTCGCGGCCCTTCGACATCCCGGCAGCGGCAATATTGAAACACCCCAATTTCTGGAATGAACCAAAGGATAAAGTGTTTCACCATCGCGGCCATGTCGATGGCGGGCGTTATCTGGCCAACCGCCTGATGCAATCAGGCATACCAGTGCCCTATGCCTATCAACTTCGCTACGGCTATGGTCTGGCGCACGCATTCATCAACACGCTGCTGTATCTGGATCTGGATCGCACAGGCTTTGACTACCCGGTGGTGCCGTTTCACGTCAACTGCTATGGCGGCGCGCTGGTGCGCACGCATGGCGGGCAGATTTCGCCGGCAGACATCGGCAACATGCCCGATCCTGCCGCGCCGACGGCGGCCTCCACCTTCGACATCGGTGCGGCAATTGCCAATGTCTACGCAGAATCGCCGTGGCGCGTAGCCATCATCGGCTCATCCAGTTGGTCGCACGCCTTCCTCACAGCCAAAAACGGCTGGCTCTACCCGGATCACGCCAGCGACCGCGTGCGGCTGGAAGAATTGCGCGGGAACCGTTTCGCGTTGTGGCGCGATCTCACCGCCGCGCAACTCGAAGACGCCGGACAACACGAGTTGCTCAACTGGATCACGCTTGCCGGCGCCATGTCAGCGCTCGGAAAAGAAGCCGAGATCATCGACTACACCGAGTCCTACGTGCTGAATTCCAACAAGTGCTTTGCGGTGTTTTCGTAATCAAAAGATGCACTTTGCACCATCGGCAGTCGTGGATTAAAACTCCCTAATAATCAATATGTTAAGGATAGGCATCGATCTCGGCGGCACGAAAACAGAAATCGCGGCGTTCGCGGCCCATGGCGCTGAACTGGTGCGGCGGCGCGAACCCACACCCAGCGGCAACTACCAGGCAACACTCGCTCTGATCGCCAGGCTGATCCACGACGCTGAGCAGACACTGGGGGCAACTGCCACCATCGGCATCGGCACGCCGGGCGCGTTATCGCCTTCGACCGGCGTGATGCGCAACTCAAATTCCACGTGTCTGAATCAGCAACCGCTAAAAAAGGATTTGCAGCACAAACTCGGCCGCGAAGTGCGACTGGCGAACGATGCGAATTGTTTTGCATTGTCAGAAGCCGTGGGTGGCGCTGCGGCAGGCGCAACCCTAGTGTTCGGCGTGATCTTGGGCACCGGTGTCGGCGGCGGCATTGTGATCAACGGCAAGGTGATCGACGGCCCCAATGCCATCGCCGGCGAAGGGGGTCACAATCCGCTGCCGTGGCCGGCGGATGACGAACGGCCGGGCGACGCGTGTTACTGCGGCCAGCTTGGCTGCATCGAAACCTTTTTGTCGGGACCGGGGCTGGCGCGCGACCATGCACGCGTTACAGGCTCAACACTCACCGCCGAAGACGTCACTGCGCAAGCCATGCACAACACGCAAGCAACGCAAACGCTCGCCCGCTACGAGCACCGGCTGGCGCGCGCGCTCGCCAGCGTCATCAACGTGATCGACCCCGAGGTGATCGTGCTTGGTGGCGGCTTGTCGAACATTCAGCGCCTTTACACAAACGTTCCCGCACTGTGGGGAAAATGGGTATTCTCGGATGCCGTGCGCACGCGCCTCGTGCGCAACCGCCACGGCGATTCCAGCGGGGTGCGTGGCGCGGCGTGGCTATGGTGATCTGCAATAACGACGATGGAAACAGATAAAACTAGCATTCCAAACAAAGTGTTATCGTGCGGCGTGGTGCCGGTGCTGTTCGCGTGGGGCGATTGGCAACTGCTGATTCTACGGCGTGGTGACACGTGGGATTTTCCGGCGGGCATTGTCAACGTGCGTGAAGATTCGCTTGAGGCTGCCAAGCGCGAAACCCTCGCCGCCACCGGCATCAACGATCTGGAATTCGCGTTCGGCGAGGAGTTCAAGGAAACGGTACCCTATACGAGTAACGGCACAGGCAACAAGGTGGGCCGCTACTACGTTGCCGAAACGCGCACCGAAAAAATCACGTTGCCGGTTTCCGCACGGCTGGGCAAATCCGCCTACGACGAATGGCGCTGGGTCAATGGCGAAGAAGCCGAAGACTATCTGCCGCCGCGCCTGACGCACGTGCTGGCGTGGTTGTGTGAAAAGATCAACGAGTAAGTTCTGGAGAGCAAAATGGCGGACATCAAGGCATTCCCATATCTGGGCTTTGTGCGGTTTGATTTGACCAACAAGGCGTTCGACCGCCAGTTCAATATTCACTTCGACGATCACATCCAGGAACTTGCAAACAAGCCCGGCTACTCAACCTCGTGGCGCACGCAAGAAATGCGCAGCGTGGAAACCTTCAACTACAACGCGGACCTGCTCGAAGAGGAATACATGCAGATTTATTCCATCCGCGCTTCAAGTGCTGTGCCGTGTCCGCCTGAAACTTCGCTTCGGCATTACTCGTGCCCTTGAAGTGGTATTCCAAGCGCGCCCAGCAGCGGCCCGCGCGGTTGTCTTTCTCGGTCAACCCCAGTACACGGTAAAACACGCGGCCCCAGTTGCCGAGATCGCGGCGCCACGGTTCTTTTTCCATCACCGGCGGCGGCGGATTGCTGGGGAACGAACTGAACACGCCGGGTTCGCGTGCTCGAACTGCCCGGCGTGCACCGCATCTGGCAATTGCAGCACGCCCCCGCACCCGCACAAATCGGCGTCGACCCAGCGGCACGCTACATGAATCTACTGGAA
>SXGR01181742.1_pt1 | contig 14011 bp, 14 predicted proteins | sample 3174711 | NCBI WGS metagenome assembly SXGR01 (sample SAMN11356860, study PRJNA531348) | freshwater metagenome | isolation source: freshwater sample F1-60 | place: China: Fuxian Lake, Yuxi | collected 2017-12-25
CATTGGAACACTTCTTGCCACTGGGGTAAATGTTGGAAATTATGGACCCTCTTACTACCTTTCAACCTTAGATGATATGCGTCCAAAGTTATTAGCTGCTGCCATGCAAGATGCCAAGGCAAGGGCGGAGGCTATTACGCAAGCTGTTGGTGGGCAGGTTGGTGCATTGCTATCAGTTTCTACCGGACCAACACAGGTGACTACTAAGAACTCACTAGAGCGTGCAGCAGGTGGTGTTTATGATCTCTCCACCATCGAAAAGACGGTCAATGTCACACTCTCTGCCAGTTTTAAAACCAACTAATTCAATTTAAAGGTTGGTAAAAGATATTACCTTCCAGTAACATCCCAGTATGAAAATCGCAATCTGTATCAAACAAGTTCCAGACTCCTGGGCTGAGAAAAAAATGGCTGGCGGGGTATTAGATCGCGCCGGTGTTGATGCGGTTTTAAATGATTTAGATGAGTATGCAGTTGAAGAGGCGCTGCGAATTGTGGAGGTGAACTCTCCAACTAAAGAGGCTGGTGAGGGCAGTGGCCACACCATCACCTTAATTTCAATGGGACCTGAGCGAGCAACAGAGGCGATAAGAAAAGCACTCTCGATGGGCGCAGATGATGCAATTTTGGTAACTGATCCATCCCTTGCTGGCTCTGACGCACTGGCTACCTCCTTGGTTTTATCTGAGGTAATAAAAAAAGGTAATTATGATTTAGTTTTATGTGGCACTGAGAGCACCGATGCTCGAATGAGTGTAATTCCAGCGATGATCTGCCAACGTCTTGGTTGGGCGCAGTTAACCTTTGCTGGCAAGGTAGCGGTTAATTCAGCTGCAAATACTGTTGAGATTGAGCGAGTAACTGAGTTTGGTAATCAAGTAATGAGTGCAAAGTTTCCAGCAGTACTCTCCGTAGTTGAGAAGATAAATGAACCACGCTACCCATCATTTAAAGGAATTATGGCGGCAAAGAAAAAACCAATTACAAATATGTCATTAGCAGATACTGGTGTTGGATCCTCCGATGTTGGCGCAGCAGCAGCTTGGAGCAATGTCAAAGAGGCACTTCCTCGGCCGCCAAGGGGTGCGGGTGTGAAGTTAACTGATGAGGGTAATGGCGGGGAAAAGTTAGTTGAATTCCTAGTAGAGAAGAGATTGGCATGAGTGAGGTTTTATTTTTAGTAGATCACTCTGCTGGCAAAATTACTAAGGCAGCTGGTGAGCTTGCCACCTATGCCAAATCAATTGGTGACTCAGTTGCGGTGGTTTTTGCAGATAATGCCCAACCAATTGTTGATCAGTTAAATGCCTTTCCAGTAGATAAGGTAATTACTATCGCTGGTGAGTTTGATAAGTATTGCCCGGCAGCAATTGCTGATGGTCTTGCCCAACTTTTACAAGCAAGAAAACCTGCAGCGGTTTTAATCACCTCAACTGCCAATGGCAAAGAGATCGCTGCCAGAGCCTCGGTAATTACCGGCAGTGGAATTATCACCGATGCGGTAAATGTTGATAAGGATTTGATAACTACTCAATCTGTATTTGGTGGCTCAACAACTGTCCATGCAACAGTAACTAAAGGTGTTCCAATTATTACTTTACGAGCAAACTCAATTGAGGCAACAGCTGCCACCTCATCTGCTGCAGTAGAAACCTTTGCTGCCACAATTTCAGAGGCGGCAAAACTTGCACCAATTACCTCATCAACTCCAGTAGTAAAAGGTGGCAGACCAGATTTAACTGAAGCATCAATTGTGGTTTCAGGTGGACGTGGAACTAATGGAGATTTCAAACCAGTTGAGGCGTTAGCTGATGCGCTCGGGGCAGCAGTTGGTGCCTCCCGTGCTGCAACTGATGCTGGTTGGTATCCACACTCAAATCAGGTTGGCCAAACTGGTAAAACTGTTTCACCACAACTATATGTTGCAGCAGGTATCTCAGGTGCGATTCAACACCGCGCTGGTATGCAAACTAGTAAAACAATTGTGGCGATCAATAAAGATCCAGAGGCGCCAATCCTAGAAATCGCAGATTTTGCGGTGGTTGGTGATTTATTTAATGTTTTGCCACAAGCTACTGCTCAAATTATTGCTCGCAAGGGGTAATTACTCCGCTATCGGTAGCCCCCTTTAGACTTAGCAAGTGAGTATCTATTTTGATCATGCCGCAACTACTCCTATCTCAGATTCAGCACTTACTGCATTAACAAATCAGGCAAGAAAGTTAGGTAATGCCTCATCCTTACACTCTGCCGGCAGATCTGTTCGAAAAGATTTAGAGGCTGCTCGGGAGGAGATAGCAAAGGCAATTGATTGTGCGCCAAGTGAGGTGATCTTTACCGCCACCGGTACTGAAGCAAACAACTTAGCAATTAAAGGTTTGTACTGGAAAGCGATTAAAGAGGGTAAGAATCTAATCATTACCTCAACCTTTGAACACCATGCAGTTATGGATCCGATTTTATGGCTAGCCGAGCATGAAGGTGCAAAGGTGATTGAGATTGATGTTGATAAAACTGGGATGGTTGATCTTAATAAGTTAAAGCAAGTAGTAATTGATAATAAGGACAAGGTTGCATTTATCTCGATTATGCACTCAAATAATGAGGTTGGAACTCTGCAAGATATTGCGCAGATAGTAAAGATAGCTGGTGATACTCCAGTTCACTCAGATTGTGTCCAAAGTTTTGGCAAGGTTGATCTATCTTTTAAAAAGTTAGCTTTAACCGCTGCAACTATAAGTGCTCATAAAATTGGTGGACCATTAGGGGTGGCAGCTTTAATTTTAAAGCGAGGGTTAGATATTGAACCTATTTTGCATGGCGGCGGACAAGAGCGAGATATTAGAAGTGGCACATTTAACGCCCCCAGCATCTTAGCTTTTGCAGCTGCTGCTACGGAGAGTGCATCAAAATTTAAAGAGCGATCAGTTGTAGTAGGAAAGTTAAAGCAAGCATTAATTGAGGTGGTTAGGAAAAATGTTTCAGATGCTTGGGTTAATGGTAATCAAGCCAACTCCTTGCCTGGAATAGTTTCAATCACCTTTCCAAGGAGTGATTCAGAAGGGTTACTACTTCTGCTAGATAGTGAGGGAATAGCCTGTTCAACTGGTTCAGCCTGCAGCGCTGGTGTGCAACGGCCAAGCCATGTTTTGCTTGCAATGGGATTGTCAGAGGATGAAACTACTTCAACATTAAGGTTTTCACTTAGCCACTCAAATACAATTGCAGAGATTGAAAAACTCGGTGCAGTAATTGCATCGGTGGTAGAGCGATCAAGGGCAGCATCAGGGAAAAAATGAAAAAATTAAAGGTAATTGCAGCTATGAGTGGTGGCGTGGACTCCGCAGTTGCTGCTGCCCGTGCAGTTGATGCAGGTTATGAAGTGGTTGGCGTTCACTTAGCCTTATCAAGTAATCCACAAAAGTATCGATCTGGTGCTAGAGGCTGTTGCACAATTGAAGATTCTCATGATGCCAGACGTGCTGCTGATGTAATTGGAATACCTTTTTATATTTGGGATATGGCGGAGGAGTTTCATAAGGGAGTAGTTGAGAATTTCTTATCTGAGTATCAATCTGGCCGTACCCCCAATCCATGTCTGCGTTGTAATGAGAAGATTAAATTTGAAGCGGTATTAGATCGAGCAAAGGCACTTGGTTTTGATGGGGTAGTTACTGGCCATTACGCAATTACTAAAGAGTCACCGACTGGAAAAACACTTCACCGCGCAGCTGATATTGATAAGGATCAATCATATGTATTAGCTGTGTTAAGAACTGATCAAATAGAGGGTGCAATATTTCCACTAGGAGATACGGTTAAGACTGATACTCGTAAAGAGGCTAAAGAGCGCGGGCTATTTGTTGCAAATAAACCAGATAGTCATGACATTTGCTTTGTGCCATCTGGAGATAATGCTGGTTGGCTGCGGGAGAGATTAGGTTCGGAAACCGGCGATATTGTTGATCAATCTGGAAAGAAACTTGGTGAACACAAAGGTGCTTACACATACACGATTGGTCAAAGGCGAGGTTTAGCTTTAACTGTGCCAGATCCAACTGGTGAGCCAAGGTATGTATTAAAGATTGAACCAAAAAGTAACACTGTGGTGGTTGGCAGCCATGACGCACTTGCTGTTTCAACTATCAGTGCCACCCCGCCTACCTGGTGTGGTCCAATCCCAGAGTTAAATAAAACTTTGCGAGGATTTGCCCAGGTTAGAGCACATGGTGAAGCACTTGCTTGTGATTATAAGTTTAATGGCACAAATTTGATTGCAAATTTAGATGAGCCAGTATTTGGATTAGCAACCGGTCAAGCATTGGTTATTTATGATAATGATCGGGTAGTTGGTTCTGGCACTATCTGCGAAGCTATTTAACATGAGCGCTGAAATCCGCCACAAAATCCAAGAGCTGTGCGAGGAGATTGCTGATCATCAGTTTAAGTACTACGTATTGGATGCACCATCTATCTCAGATGCAGTCTTTGATAAGTTATGGAAAGAGTTAGTTGAGTTAGAGAAAAAGCATCCGCAATATCGCTTAGAGAGCTCACCTACTTTGCAGGTTGGCGGTGGGTTCTCCACCTCCTTTGCCCAGTTTGATCACATCGAGAAGATGATGAGTTTAGATAACGTCTTTGATGATAAAGAGCTTGATACTTGGTTTGATCGAATTGAAAAGTCAGGGGTTCAAAACAGTTGGTTATGTGAGGTAAAAGTTGATGGATTGGCTATTAATTTACTTTATGAAGATGGCAGATTAACTAGAGCATTAACTCGTGGCAATGGCACAACTGGTGAGGATGTAACTTTAAATATTAAAACAATTCAATCTGTACCTACAGAGCTTTCTGGAAAGAACTTACCAGCCACACTTGAGGTTCGAGGTGAGGTATTTTTCCCACTCCAATCATTTGATGAGTTAAATGATTCTCTGGAGGAGGCAGGCAAACCAAGATTTGCTAATCCGAGAAATGCTGCCGCCGGCTCCTTAAGACAGAAAGATCCAAAAATTACCGCATCCCGCCCCCTTGATCTTGTAGTGCATGGCATAGGCGCTGCAACTGGAGTTAGTTTTGAGAAACAATCAACTGCTTATGAGCTTTTAAATGGTTGGGGATTGCCAACAAGTAAGCGGTACAAAGTTGTTTCATCTCGCAATGAGGTTTTAGATTTCATAAAAGGTTATGAAAAAGATCGACATAATGTTGAGCATGAGATTGATGGTGTGGTTATCAAGGTTAATGAGATCTCTGCGCAAAACTCACTCGGTTACACCTCCCGAGCGCCAAAGTGGGCGATTGCTTACAAGTACCCGCCGGAGGAGGTAGTAACTAAGTTATTAGATATCAAGGTAAGTGTGGGCAGAACTGGGCGAGTAACACCCTTTGCATTTATGGAGCCGGTAAAGGTAGCTGGTTCCACAGTTACTAATGCCACTCTTCATAACGCACAAGAGATTGTAAGAAAAGGTATTTTAATTGGCGACACAGTTCTGATTAGAAAAGCAGGGGATGTAATCCCAGAAGTTCTTGCGCCAGTTCTTGATAAGCGAGATGGAAGTGAAAAGCCATTTGTAATGCCAAATAAGTGTCCTGATTGTGCAAGTAAATTACGGGCGATGAGTGAAGGCGATGTTGATATTCGCTGCCCAAACTCACAATCATGTCCTGCACAAGTAGTAGAAAGACTTTTCTATATTGGCTCTCGCTCTGCGCTAGATATTGATGTCTTAGGTTATGAGGCAGCAGCTGCACTGCTGGCAGATAAGTTAGTAATTGATGAGGGTGACTTATTTGGCTTAACTCTTAAGGATTTGGCTAACTCTGAGTTTTTTAAGAAGAAAGATGGCTCATTAAGTGTTATAGCTGATCGATTTATAGCAGGCCTTGAACTTGCAAAAAGTAGAGCGCTCTGGCGAATACTGGTGGCACTTTCAATTAGACATGTTGGCCCAACTAGCGCACAAGCACTTGCAAATAAATTTGGCTCAATTGCAAATATTCAAAAGGCAAGTGCGCAGGAGTTAGCAGATATTGATGGTGTTGGACAGGTTATGGCAGAGGCGATTGTGGAGTGGTTTAGCATCGATTGGCATAAGCAAATTATTAAAAAGTGGGAGAAGGCAGGGGTGGCATTAGTTGATGCCCCAAAAGAAAAGATCAATCAAACTCTTGCAGGGTTAACTCTTGTGGTCACAGGCTCATTAGTTGATTTCACTAGAGATGGCGCAGCTGAGGCGATCACATCTCGTGGTGGAAAGGCATCATCCTCAGTATCTTCAAAGACAGACTTTTTAGTTGCCGGGGAATCTGCTGGATCTAAGTTAGATAAAGCACAAGAGCTAGGAATTACCATCCTTGATGAGGCTGGATTTAAAAAATTACTAGCGAAGGGGATAAACTAGGCGCATGATGTTCCTTAGTGAAGAGTTACGAGAACTTCCTATGTCACCAGCTGCCTTTGGCCTGGTCACCTTTGCAATTCTTTCACTACTACTTTATTTAACACTTCGTATTGACCGGGATTAATTATTGTCGCGGTAAGTAAAGAGTTTGGGATAGTTGGCGGAACCTTTGATCCAATTCACCTTGGACATCTTCACCTGATTAAAGAGATCGCAAATAGATTTGAAAAAGTAGTAGTAATTCCATCTGGCACACCATGGCTTAAGGAAAAGCCACCGGTGGCAAGTGCTGAACAAAGATTTCAAATGGCAGATCTTGCAGTCACCTCAATGGGGTTAAGTGAAAAGGTTGAGGTGCTACCGATTGAGGTACGAAGAGGTGGCAATAGCTACGCCATTGATACTGTTGAAGAGCTAAAACAAATTTATCCAAATACTAACTTCACCCTAGTTTTAGGCTCTGATGCCGCTAACTATCTAGATAAGTGGTATCGATCAAAGGAGCTATTAGAGCAGGTGAAAGTTTTAGTTGTTAAACGTCCTGGGGCAAAACCCTCTGAGTATGAGGAAATTTCTATCAAAGCCTTAGATATATCATCAACAAGGGTGAGGCAATCAATCTCTAAACGAGAAAATGTCAGTGCATTGTTACCAGCAAAGGTAGTTACCTACATCAGAGAGTATGGTTTATATGGCAGTCGGTAAGCGCACTATTGAGTTGACTCAAATTGCAGCGGCTGCACTTGCAGATAAGTTAGGTAGTGAGATTGTGGCGATTGATCTATCTGAGCAATTAGTTTTAAACCAGGTCTTTTTATTAGTGACTGGAAATAATGAGCCACAGCTTCAGGCATTATCAGATGAGGTGCAAAAGAAACTTGCCGAGGCAGGTGAAAAGCCCGCCCGAAAAGAGGGAAGTGGTGCTTGGATTTTGCTTGATTACACAGATTTGGTTGTACATATACAAAGTACCGAGCTTCGTAATTACTACATGTTAGATCGACTTTGGAATGATTGCCCTAAGATTGAATTGGAACTAGAAAAGGTAAACAAGTAATGAGTAACTCATCTTCACCAATTCGCGTAGTTCTTTGGCGTCATGGCCAGACTGATTGGAATGTTGATAATCGCTTTCAAGGCCACTCTGATATTCCACTTAATAAGGTTGGTGAGTACCAAGTAATTCAGGCAGCCAAGGTTTTAGCAGGGCTGAAACCAAATCGAATCATCTCTAGTGATTTAATCCGTGCTCAATCTACTGCCGCAGCACTTGCAAATCTGACTAATTTAAAAGTTGAGATAAATCCAGATTTGCGGGAAACAAATGGTGGCTTATGGGAGGGCAAAACTGGAACTGAGAATCGAGCCACTCATGGTGAGTTATTTGCTAATTGGTATGAAGGTGGCGATGAGCCAGCAGGTGTAACTGGTGAGCGACGAAGTGATGTGGCAAAGCGAGCAGTCTCAGTAATTGAAAAAGAGACTGCAAATTTCACCGGCACAATAGTTTTTGTTACTCATGGCGGAACGGTAAGGAGTGTTTTAGGTTCAATACTTAAATTACCAATTGCGCAATGGGGTGTAATTGGTGGCTTATCAAATGCATGTTGGTCAGTATTGGAGTTAACAAAACATCACACCGGATCTCGCTGGTATTTAGCAGAACACAATGCTGGCTCTTTACCTGAGCCTGTCTTTGGAGATGATGCGGTTAATTAGATAAGGTTTACCCTTACTTCAAATAGCGGGGCTGTGGCGCAGCTGGTAGCGCACTTGCATGGCATGCAAGGGGTCAGGGGTTCAAATCCCCTCAGCTCCACTTTATAAATGGAAATTTAAGGAGCAGTGGTGCCAAAGGTATTAACGTTGCCAGATAAATGGAACGCATCTGATATGCCAGATTTAACTGGCAAGAGATTCTTAATAACTGGTGCCACCTCAGGTATTGGCTTATCAGCTGCAACAGAGCTTGCTCGTCGAAATGCCCATGTTGTAATTACTGCCCGTAGTGCAGATAAGGCACGGGATGCAATAAGGAAAATTGGGCCCGGTTTAGTTGATTACATACTTCTTGATTTAACCAATTTAGAATCGGTCAAACGCGCTGCTGCCAGAGTTGATCGAGCATTTGATGTGGTTGTGCTTAATGCTGGTGTGATGGCAACTCCATTTACAAAAACTGTTGATGGCTTTGAATTGCAGATGGGGACTAACCATCTTGGCCACTTTGCCTTTGCTGGTTTGATAAAGAATCAAATTAAAGATCGCTTAGTTGTAGTTTCATCCTTTGCCCACAAACTAGGCAACTTTGGCGATAACAGCATGGATGCAATTCGCAACATCTGCCTTGGAATTGGAAGGTATCAAAAGTGGCAGGTATATGGTGCTAGTAAATTAGCTAATCTATTGTTTGTATCTGAAATTGAGCGGCTTCGAATTCAAAATAATTGGTCATTTATTCCAATTGCTGTTCACCCAGGTTATGCCGATACTAATTTGCAAGCAGTTGCCTCTCAAATGCGTGGGGCTAAAATTGAAGAGCAAATTACGATGAAGATAAACAAGGTATTTGCCCAGCCATCATCCCAAGGAGCACTACCAACTCTTGCTGCATCTGTTTATCCAGATTTGATTGGCGCTAGCTTTATTGGACCAAATGGATTCATGCAAATGCGCGGAACACCAAGATTAACTCGCGCAAAAGCACTTGCCTATGATCAAACTTTGGCGAGGAACTTATGGCAGGTAAGCCAAGAGTTAACCAAGGTAAGTTGGTCGTAATGATTCATGAGGCGTATGACTTTAAAGCGGTGCAGGATAAGTGGCTGCCAATTTGGGACAAATTAGCACCATTTAAATCTGGTAAAGATGATGATAAGCGTCCAAAAAAATATGTATTAGATATGTTCCCTTATCCATCTGGGGATCTTCACATGGGACATGCTGAGGCTTACGCATTAGGTGATGTGATTGCCAGATACTGGTTGCAAAAAGGATTTAATGTCATGCATCCAATTGGATGGGATGCCTTTGGCTTACCGGCGGAAAATGCTGCTATAAAGCGCAATGCTGATCCAAGAGCTTGGACCTATGAAAATATTGATGTTCAAAAAGCTTCAATGCGCAGATATGCCTGCTCATTTGATTGGGATCGAGTACTTCACACATGTGATCCTGAGTATTACAAATGGAATCAATGGTTGTTTTTAAAGATGTTTGAAAAAGGTTTGGCATACCGAAAAGATTCAGCTGTTAATTGGTGTCCTGATTGCCAAACTGTATTAGCAAATGAACAGGTTGTAGCCGGTCTTTGTGAAAGATGTGACAGCGCAGTAACAAAGAAGAGGTTAAATCAGTGGTATTTAAAGATTACCGATTACGCCGATCGCCTGCTTGATGATATGGATCAGCTAGAGGGCAAGTGGCCAGAAAAAGTCTTACAAATGCAACGCAATTGGATTGGTAGATCAACTGGTGCTCAAGTTGTTTTTGCAGTTGATGGGTTAGCGCAAACCATCACGGTTTACACCACCCGGCCAGATACCTTGTATGGCGCAACATTTATGGTGGTGGCCGCTGACTCTGAGTTAGCTGCAAGGTTAGTTGCTGGCACTTCAGTAGAGGCAGAGTTTAAAAAGTATGTTGAAAGTGTCAAGGCCGCCTCTGATATTGATCGATTAGCAACAGATCGAGTAAAAAGTGGTGTCTTTTTAAATCGATATGCAATTAATCCAGTAAATGGCGAAAAGATTCCCATTTGGGCCTCTGATTATGTATTAGCTGATTATGGAACTGGTGCAATCATGGCAGTTCCAGCACATGATCAACGAGATTTAGATTTTGCAAAAGCAATGAAGCTGCCGGTAAGAGTTGTAATTGATACTGGCTTAGAAGATCCAAATACTTCAGGTATTGCTACCGATGGTGATGGCAAGGTTATTAACTCAGGATCCATCACTGGCCTATCAAAAGATGAGGCAATAAGTAAGATCATTTCAGAGCTTGCAGATAAAAAGCTTGGAAAAGCAACTAAGAATTACCGACTTCGTGATTGGTTGATCTCCCGCCAGCGTTTTTGGGGAACGCCAATTCCGATTATTCACTGTGATAGTTGTGGCTTAGTTCCAGTTCCACAATCTCAACTGCCAGTTGAATTACCAGATGCTAAAGGTTTGGATCTAAAACCAAAGGGAACCTCACCATTAGGTGCAGCATCTGATTGGGTAAATGTGGCATGCCCTAAGTGCAACGCCCCTGCCAAACGTGATGCTGACACCATGGATACCTTTGTTGACTCCTCTTGGTACTTCCTGCGTTACACATCAGTTAATAATCATGATGTGGCCTTTGATAAAAAATCAGTTGAGACCTGGCTACCAGTAGATCAATATGTTGGCGGTGTTACCCATGCAATCTTGCATCTTTTATACTCCCGCTTTTTCACCAAGGTATTACATGATCTTGGACTTTTAAACTTCACCGAACCATTTACTCGTCTTTTAAATCAAGGAATGGTTTTAATGGATGGCTCGGCAATGAGTAAGAGCCGAGGAAATCTGGTTAAGTTATCTGATGAGTTAGATAAGCATGGTGTGGATGCAATTCGTGTCTCGATGGTATTTGCTGCACCCCCTGAGGATGATATTGATTGGGCAGATGTCTCACCTGCTGGCTCATTAAAGTTTTTAAACCGGGCTTGGCGAATTAGCCAGGATGTAAGTAGCAAAGTTGGAGTTGATTTTAAGAGTGGCAATATCGAATTAAGGAAGGTGACTCATAAATCATTATCTGATATTGAGTTAGCGGTTGAATCCTTTAGATTTAATGTAGCAATTGCCAGAGTTATGGAGTTGGTAAATGCCACTAGAAAAGCAATTGATTCTGGGTGTGGTCCAGCAGATCCTGCAGTTCGTGAGGCTGCGGAGGCTATCGCCATCGCTCTTTCACTAGTTGCCCCTTACACCGCTGAAGATATGTGGGAAAAGCTTGGACACAAACCTGCGATTGCAAATGCTGGCTGGCCAGTGCTTGATAAGTCATTACTCGGTGTTGATAATGTGATTGCAATATTGCAGGTAAATGGAAAAATCAAAGATCGAATTGAGGTCTCACCAAATATCTCTAAAGCGGAGCTAGAAAAATTAGGCAGAGAGAATGCTCAGATTCAGAGTGCGCTGGCTGGATTGCAGGTCAGTAAGGTAATTACCGTTGCGCCTAAATTAGTAAATTTTGTAGTTTAAATTACACCCACCAATCTACTAATTCCTTTTTTTCAAGGCTAACCTTTACCTATGAAAAAATTACTGTTATCTCTCCTGTTGGCTGTTGCTGCTCCAAATGCCTATGCAGCAGACACAGGTGGATCAGCTCCGGCATCCACTCCTGCGCCAGTTGCAGCGACAACTCCAACTCCAACCCCAACACCCAAGAATGAGGTAGCAACTCCGGCTGCAACACCATTGACATCTGCACCGGCAAAAAATTTAAGTACTGATTTAACTGCGATACGAAGTTTAATTGCCAGTAACAATTTCTCCGCGGCTTTAGCATCGTTAAAGATTGCCGATAGAAACTACCCAAATAATGCTGATATCAATAACTTGTTGGGTTATAGCGCTAGAAATTTAAAGCAAAATGCAGCCGCTGCCACCTACTACACAAAAGCATTACGGATAAATCCAAATCACCTAGGCGCTCTTGAGTACCAGGGTGAGTTGTTTGTTATGACAAAGAAAATAAGTGCAGCAAAAAGTAATTTAGCTAAATTAAAGCGCTTATGCGGGGTTAATTGCGAAGAGTATGTAGATCTTAAGAAGGCAATAGGTAATAAGTAACCTTGCTCTTCCTGCTTAGAGCAAGTCACATTGGGCCAACTGCTGCAGTAACCCTTATTTCATTTTTATTAGCCACCTCATTATGGTGGCAAGGCCCTGCCTTTGTTATTGCCTTTGGCGTATTTCTAGGTCAACTTCTTGTTGGCTGGAGTAATGATTTAAATGATTATCCAGATGATTTAAAACATAATCGAACCTCAAAGCCATTAGTAAGTGGTGGGGTAAGTAGTAAGCAGTTACTACTTGCAGTAAAGATCTGCGCACCCTTTGCAGTAATCTTTAATCTATTTGGACCCCTTGGTATTAAAGGTGGCTTAATCTATTTATTTGGCGTAGGTATGGGTGTGGCATATAACTTCTACTTTAAATCCACTCCTCTTTCACCCCTGCCATACGCACTTGCCTTTGCAGCCTTAGTCTCATCCATAGTTATTTCAACTGACCAAACCCCACCAATCTGGCTGATTACCTGTGGGGCGTTACTAGGAGTGGCAGCGCACTTTGCAAATGTGCTTAAGGATATAGATCAAGATCTTGAATCAAAGATCAAGGGATTACCGCAGCGATTGGGCAAGGCAGCCTCTCGCATAATCTGTGCCAGCTTATTAATTGGCACAACATTGATCCTGCACTCACTAGTTGGCAATACGCCATTACTAGTCATCGGGCTTATAGCAGCAGCGGTTACTAGCATCGCACCTAACTCAGTAATCTTTAAGTCTTTGATTATTACCGTAATTATTGATCTAATCTTGTTTTTAAATGCAGTTGATTCTGAACTTGGTAGTTTAGTTATCTAGATACTTGCCTTATTAAGGTATTACTAAGAGTATTGCCGTATGAGACGGATAGTAGTAATCGCACTTCTACTAACACTCCTTCCACCTGCCAACACCCAAGCTGCTCCAATAGATGCATTAACTGCATTAAATAATTTAGAGGTAAAGGGCAGAGCCCCTAAAACTGGGTATGCCAGATCCCAATTTCCCCACTGGTCAGATCCAGATCGAAATGGCTGTGATGCTAGAAATGACACCTTAAAACGAGATCTTACAAATATCTCTTACAAAGTGGGAACTAGAGAGTGCAAGGTGATTGCTGGTCAATTACTAGATCCATTTAGTGGCAAGATAATTACCTTCTCCGATACCAAGGTGGTAATTGATATTGATCATGTGGTGGCGCTATCTAATGCTTGGCAAACTGGGGCGGCCTACTTTGATAAAAATAAGCGCAGCCAAATTGCCAATGATCCACTTAATTTATTGGCGGTTGACTCGAAGTTAAATCGTCAAAAGGGTGATGGGGATGCTGCTACCTGGCTGCCACCTTCTAAAGCATTTCGTTGTGAGTATGTGGCTAGGCAGGTTGCAGTCAAAGCAAAGTATGGGTTATGGGTGACACAGCCAGAGAAGGTGGCAATAGATAAAATTTTATCAACCTGTGTTGGCCAAAAACTGCCAGCTTAATCTTTATCGGTAGAGTAATAGCATGTGTGGAAGGTATGCGTTAAATATCTCAGGAGAGGATTTAGCTCTTGAGTTTGCAGCAGGTAATACCAATCTGGCGCTGACGCCAAGTAATTGGAATATCTCACCCACCACACCAATTCCATTTATTGCTGCCGATAATCTGGCAGGAGATAGCAGGCAGATAAATATTGCAAGGTGGGGGTTAATTCCATCCTGGGCAAAGGATGCCAGCAGACAAGTGAATGCAATTAATGCCAGAGTGGAATCAATTGCCGAAAAGCCAACCTTTAAGAGC
>SXGR01503219.1_pt1 | contig 14009 bp, 5 predicted proteins | sample 3174711 | NCBI WGS metagenome assembly SXGR01 (sample SAMN11356860, study PRJNA531348) | freshwater metagenome | isolation source: freshwater sample F1-60 | place: China: Fuxian Lake, Yuxi | collected 2017-12-25
ATGGTGTCGTATTTCGCAAAGGAACTGGCGCCATTTTATTCCCCGGCCCACCAGCGCCGAGTCTCATCAATGATCCGGTCGAATATAGGCCCACTGATGACGCCACTACCGTTTACCGATTCGAATACATTAAATTACGCAGTCATCAAAATATCACCAACAATCCCGAAGATCTCAGTCCCTATCACAAAGATATTCATCGGATTAATCTCGCGGATGATCCTGATGGCCCCCTGGTAGGGACAGATGGACAACCCGTTTCACTCGTCAATTACATGAATGCGAATACCACACCGTTCATGATTTATGATCCGAATGCCTCAAACAGCCAATGGTGGATGCGTCCGATGTGGGAAACTAATGCAACCATGGGCATTAAACAAACCCTGCCAGAAAACAGCAATCCGGATAATCTTCGTCATTACTATTTGGAACTGAAGCCAGCAGATGGAGTCACCTGGTCAAATTTGACGCCTACCACTGACCCGCCAATTGAACTCGGACACCTGACTCGCTCGTATACCAATCCAGGCGATACCGTTTCAACACAACTTGGGTTGCCTATCGCAACGAATATCGATCGACGAACTTATAAACTCGTGGTGAGTGCGAATACCATACGATTTCACGGCCGTATTTATCGCACCATGAACGTCAATGGTGGCGTGCATTCCCTCTCTCGTGTCGTAGACATTTCAGTTCCCATGCCGCAACTCCCCAGCACTAAATAAAAACTTTTTGGCAAAGGAAAACATCATGTTGACTCCTCGAATTCGCTCCGGTTTCGCCATGGTGGTGGCCATGATTATTTTAGCCGCTGTGATTATGTCGCTCACCATAGCGACGTCTTCTGTGCAAGGGCAGCGTACGCTTAATCACATTGATAAACGCAAACTGCAATCACGCGACACGGCGAATGCGATGATTGATCAAATCGCATCAACGTTACAATCGCTTGCCACCAATAATATTACTAGCCTACGCGCCAATGAAGCCACCGTGCTGATAAACCCACAGCAAGTTGCTACCTTATTTGGCTCAGGCTATGCGCTGCCCCAACGCGGACTAAAGAGTTCCGACCCTTCTCAATCACGCGGCGGACTGCGCATGGGTGACGCTTTAATTTACTGGAATTTATCACCTGTACGGGTTTATGATCGCGGTATTTCAGGCATGGGAAAAAAGATCACCACGGATGATCTGAATGATGCTGAAGCGGTAAATTTCTTAAATAATTCCAATGTTGATCCCAATGAACCACTGACGCAAGCATTGGTCGCTGTTGGCACAGAAAGACTTGCTCCTTCAACTAATTTATTATTCGAATTAGTCGTCGACTGCTTTATTTTACCCAGCGACCACGAAGACTTACCCGGCAATAATACCAACGCGGCTAATTTTGATCCATACACGACCATCGGACAAGCCGGCCATACCCAGGTTCGACGCATGGTGCGTGTTTCAATTAAACGTCTTTTTGAGTATGTCGTTTTCTATAACGGAACAGGTCCGGCTGGCGATTTAGAAATATGCAATGGACCACCATTATTTATTGGCGGCGCTGTTCACACCAACGCGTCATTGTATCTGGGTGGGGTTTCCCAACCAAATGCTGCGCGTTCCAATTATTTTGACAATGCCAACTCAGGTTCAGGTATTACTATCGGATCATCGGCTGAGCCCAATGTGATTGAAGGTGTCGACGGTATTTTTCGACTGCGTAAAGTCGCTAACTTTCACCGTAGTTGGTACGAAGACGCTTTTGATTTCACTAAACCAATGTCCCTGATGCCACAAGACATGTCCCAAACATTTAATGGCGTATCCGGAGACGCATCTTTTCCAGGGGGAGTCCCTGTCTCATTTAATGGTGTCCGGGTTACTTCGCTGCAAGACTCACGTACGCTAGATCCAGCGATAAAATTTTCAGCGGTCGATCCATTAGCACAATACGTCAAAGACGCATCACGAGGCGCTGACATTCTGCAAATTCAAACTCGTATTGGTGGTGGATTATCCACCGAACGTCCTTTGGAACCTTTTACTATTATGAGTAATCCACTTGGCGGCGGCGCTTCATCCGGCGTTGATACCACCAATTGGAAACTACGAACACCAGCATCGGCTGGTGATCCACCAGCAAACGAAATGATCGTTTATAAAACGCCAACGGGTAACGTTGATTTAGACCCTTTACTCAGACATACCGATTACCCCAATCTTGTTGCTGTGGCCCCCGTTAATCGACTGTGGAATAGAGTTACTGAAACGGATGGCACCCCCGGCGTTGGTGGAGCTCAGCCACTCGAAGCGATCAACATGCAAAATAATCTCTTAGGAGCATGGGGATCAATTACGCCGAATTATTTACCCCCAACTCCTGCAACATTACCTGGTAATGACCCGAATGGTGCCAGTAGTTTTGCCTTTGACTATTTCACGAATTTGAGTCACGCGGGAATGAATGGTGGTTTGCGACCAGCTTTTAATGCCTGGATCGGGAACGCCTTAGGATTAACCACCCCGCAAGCGAGTGCCGGTTTAACCATTTTAGAACGCGGAATTCGCAATCAAAGTCAACATATTAAGCGGATCGAAACGGTCGTGGAAGCCTGGAGATATCTTAATGCGCCAACCAGCGTATTAGCCAATCCGAATGATTTCAGCTTGCAGTTAAATAATATCTCTCCCGCGCGCTTAGCCGACCCGGCGAATTGTTTAACCGATGTAACCGCACTCGTTGAAAGCGCCGCAAATTGGACGGCCGGTACTCAACCATCCATGGTCGATATGGGTATTCTCTCAACCAATATTGCCCTCGCATTACCGCTCACCATGGGCACCGTTGTCCCCAACAGTTTCTTTACCTCAACCACCATTGAATACCCCTCTTTGGTCGGTCTTGCGGCGGTTGATGCTGCCCAAATTACGAATTTAGCCATGCGGGGTTATTGCTATGCAATGCGTTCCCATTTTGTGGTCTATTTTGGCTGCGATCAAACCGAATATCCTCGCTTCAACGATATTACATCACAATTCTTCAGTATGCCGGTTGGCGCTACTAATCCGAGTCAACTATGTGGTCGTCTAACAAAAACCGTTTCAGGTCGTGAAACTGGATGGACGCGCCTGCACCGTTACCTTGATGGATCTCAACGTATCGAGGTCAATGTTTTTGTCCTTAATACGGGAGTCACTTGTGGTTTCATTCAAACTACTGCCCTATCACAAGTTTGGCCATGGACGGTTACCAATAGCGCAACACCTATGTCATCGGTATTTAACGGTGCAATTTACATTGCTCGTACCGCTCGCTTATTTCGCGGCGCTGGTGGCCCATTCCTAACATCCGCTCCTGGGATTCCTGATGACCGTGCTACGCGCCCCTGGCTCACGCTCGAAAATGCTCAATGTAATGGTTATTGGCATCCAAATGCGCCACTCGGATTTAATCCGGTTGCTTCGTACACTGCCAATGGCGGCGATGTGCAAACCTTACCGCTGACTTTTAATCCAAATGTAGATGCCTTAGTAACCACGACGAACTATGCCGCTGCTTTTTTTGGCGGAGTTAATCAACCAGCGAATTTACCATTGATGCCAGGTGCCGTAGCTGGTGGTAATTTTTCCAAGCCCTACACGACGTGGCCGGTTATTGGCAATAATGCTGCTGGTACCGTCAATGGTGTAGTCGCGGCCAACGCGACTGGACGCAGTTTGGGACTGCCCGCTAATAACCTCAATACACCTATCAACCATGCACAGGCTTTTGTGACTTATCCAGGCATGCCACTTCGCGTCCGGATTGAAAATGGCTCGCTGATCGATTGGGGTGGACGTATCACCTCAACCAAGACGGTGTCAGGAAATCGTCGTGCCGGACTGTCCATTTTCACACCCCAAATCGCCTACCTAAAAGGCAACTACAACCCCTTAAATCCAGAACCTGGTAGCGGGACAAACGGCGATGTCTATCCACCCTGCGCGCTTTTTAGTGATGCCTGTGTCGTTCTTTCAGATTTATGGACAGACAATTTAACCAACATTGGTGCCGGTGGGATGACAAATAGTGGAATTAGTGGAGGGCGACTCAATCGCGGGACCTATAGCACCCCGATCCCCTCAGCTGTCACCACCTACCGCTTATCATTCGTGATTCATAATGTCCCCACTGACCGAGAAAATACGGTCGGCCGCAACATGTCAGAAACCTCGGAAGGAGCGAATTCTCAAAACGGCAGCGGTGAATTAGAAAACGTATTGAAATATGAAGAGAATTGGGGCGGTAGAACATTCAATTTCAATGGCTCATTAGTTGTATTCGGACGCGCTCGTTACACCCGCTGGCAAAACGATGGCTACTTCGGAGCCCCAACCCGAAACTATGGTTACAACAACGACCTCTATACCCAAGAAGGCCAACCACCCTTTGCACCGTTCTCGGTGATCGTCGATACGTGGTAAAGGGTGACCAAGCTCACTTGAGGTCACTCGTGTTGTTAGAATAAGCACAAGCACTGTCACAACCGCCAAACCAGCGACCCCAACACGCTACGCTTGTCGACAGGTGCAGCCTTGCGCGACTAGTACTCAAATCGCACACTCCCAACCCCGCTGGAGAGTGTTTTATGAATACATCGCCCCGTTCGCCGAACCAAAACCCAGGCGATCGCGCCAACCACCGCCGGGCTGAAGCGGCTGAAACTCAGCCGCTATCGCCGATGGAAGGTCATCGCATAGCCGAAACAGCGGACACCCAGCCGATTACCCCACCTGGTTTGGGCATGGATATGTCCAGCTTACGTAGCGATGTGCATCGACACTTAGCCTACACGTTAGGTCGCGACGCTCATTCAGTCAGTGTGCGTTATCGCTATATGGCTACGGCATTAGCCGTGCGCGATCGTTTAATGGAACGCTGGAAAGCTACCCACGCCGCTTATTACGATGCCGATTGCAAGCGCGGTTATTATTTATCGATGGAATTTTTGATGGGGCGAGCTTTAGGCAATGCCGCACTCAATTTGGACATTGATAAACAACTCCCACAATCCTTATTGTCGCAAGGATTGCGCTTAGAAGAATTAGAAGACGTCGAGCCTGATGCAGGCCTTGGCAATGGTGGTCTAGGTCGCTTGGCCGCGTGTTTCATGGATAGTTGTGCCACCTTACAGCTACCCGTGTTTGGTTACGGCATTCGTTATGATTACGGAATGTTCCGCCAGCGTATTACAGGCGGAGCGCAACATGAAGAGCCAGATAATTGGCTTGCCCATGGCATGCCATGGGAATTGCAGCGCCCTGAATATACTCAACGAGTAAAATTCTGCGGACATACGGAATTCTACCGCGACGCCAAAGGTCGCATGCGCGTAACCTGGACTGGCACACAAGACGTCATGGCGGTGCCTTACGATTTACCAATTCCCGGATATCATAATGGAACCGTCAATACTTTGCGCCTATGGCGCGCTAGTGCACCGGAAGTATTTGATTTAGCTGAGTTTAATGCCGGTGATTACGTCGCGGCGGTCGAAGCTAATAGTCATGCGGAAAATATTTCGCGCGTCTTATACCCCAATGATAAAAGTGAAAACGGCAAAGAATTACGCCTGCGCCAACAGTACTTCCTCGCCAGTGCCAGTTTACAAGATATTGTCCGACGCTGGGTATCAAAACACGGCGCAGACTTCCGTCATTTCGCTGCTAAAAACGTGATGCAATTAAATGATACGCATCCAACCATCGCCGTCGCTGAATTAATGCGCATGATGATGGATGATTATGGAATGGGTTGGGAAGAAGCCTGGGACATGACCAGTAAGTGCACGGCTTACACTAATCACACCTTGCTACCTGAAGCCTTAGAAAAATGGCCCGTTGGCTTATTTAAACATTTATTGCCACGTCTGCTCGATATTATTTACGAAATTAATGCTCGTTTCATGCGTGCGGTCGCCAACAAATGGCCAGGTGACACCGAACGTCTAGGACGTCTCTCCATTATTGAAGATGGTCCACACCCACAAGTGCGCATGGCGCATCTCGCGATTGTTGGAGCGTTTTCGGTCAATGGCGTCGCTGCCCTTCATAGTGAATTATTAAAGGCGGGCTTGTTCCGTGATTTCGCTGAACTGTGGCCAGAACGCTTCAATAATAAAACCAATGGCGTGACACAACGCCGCTGGTTGGCGATGTGTAATCCGAAACTAAACGCTCTCATAACCCGCACGATTGGTGAAGGCTGGGTTGTCGATTTAGATCAACTACAAAAACTTAAACCGATGGCAAAAGACCCCGCCTTCCGTGCCGAATGGCGCGCCATCAAACAAGCGAATAAACGCGTCTTAGCCGATGTGGTCAAACGCGATTGCGGAGTTGATTTCCCCTTGGATGCGATGTTCGACGTCCAGGTCAAACGTATTCACGAATATAAGCGCCAATTACTTAACGCACTACATGTCGTTCATCTGTACGACCGCATTAAACGCGGCGATACCAAAGGCATCGGCCAACGTGCTGTATTATTTGGTGGTAAAGCTGCCCCTGGTTACGCCATCGCAAAAACGATTATTCGCTTCATCAATGCCGTTGCCGAAGTGGTGAATAATGATCCCGATGTCGGTAATTTATTAAAAGTCGCGTTCATCCCTGATTACCGCGTCTCGTTAATGGAGAAAATTTGCCCAGCAGCAGATTTATCAGAACAAATTTCAACGGCAGGCAAGGAAGCCAGTGGCACCGGTAATATGAAGTTCATGATGAATGGGGCGCTCACCATTGGCACCTTAGATGGTGCCAATATTGAAATTCGCGAAGAAGTCGGCGACGAACATTTCCTCTTATTCGGTCACACCACAGAACAAATCGTCGGCATACGCAAAGGCTACAACCCACAAACCGTTATTGATGGAAATGACGATCTTAAACGCGTCCTCCATTTAATTAAGAGTGCCCATTTCAACCAAGTCGATAAAGGCTTGTTTGATGACATTATCGGAACCCTCACCACGTGGGGCGATTATTGGATGGTGTGCGCTGACTTTGCTGATTACGTCAAAGCGCAACAACGCGCGTCAGATTGGTACGCTGATCAAGAAAAATGGACGATTAGCAGCATCATGAACACCGCCTGCAGTGGAAAGTTCTCGACCGACCGCACCATGCGTGAATATAATCGTGAAATTTGGGGCCTACCAACGGTACCTGCACGTCCGTTATAAAGAGTCTGGAAGTCAGGAAGTCCGGAGGTCTTTAGGATCTCCGGACTTTTTTATTGCTAAGGACTTGAGCGGAATCAGCAGGTTCGCTGAAAGTCCCGTTAATTCGCTGGTCGAGTTATTCATAACGTTAGTAAACCCTTCTTGCGATTATCATCAGCGCCCACAGCGTGTCGTCCGTACACACGTAAGTCGACGCTGACGCATCGGAAGCACAGGATCAACACATGAAACGATCACTTTCGCGCCTTAGTACATTAAGTTCCACCCTGGTTAAGGTGGCAACGCTTATGAATGGCTGTCTCATTCTAGGCATCTACCTCAATCAGATCACTGCCGCCGAGGCCGATGGACAAGGCGAAGCTGGCGCTGAAATCATTCGCGCCACAACCCCTACCAATACGACCAAGAAACCTGGCGACCTAAGTGTCAGCGAATTCGCCAAAAGTGGTATGGTTGGCAGTGCGATTGGCATCACGACCGATCCTAGTGGTCGAGTCTTTGTTAGTAATACCACGCGGCGAAATAATGCGGCTGTCGATATTCGAAAAAATCCGTTCCTCTTAATGGAAACCTTAGCGTCTACCAGCATCGCCGATAAACGGGCGATGATTCATCGCCGCATGACGGAATGGAAAAAATTAGAATCATTTACCGAACAAATTATTTGCGTCATTGATACCGATGGCGATGGCAAGGCAGACAAAAGCTTTAACGCATTCGATGGCTTCGGCACCGATATTAACGGAGTCGCCGCAGGCGTATTATGGTATGATAATGCCTTGTACGTCACCTCTATTCCCTCGCTGTATAAATTAACCGATCCCGATGGCGATGGGATTTTTAATCAGCAAGAAGAATTAGCGACTGGGTTCGGTATTCATGTCGGTTATGGTGGTCACGATATGCATGGCCCAACGCTGGGCATGGATGGACGCATTTATTGGTCCATCGGTGACAAAGGCTATCGTATTGAAAAAGACGGTAAGGAGTGGTTCGGCCCTGGTCTTGGTGGAGTATTCCGCATTGAACCAGATGGCAGCAATTTTGAAGTATTTTGTCATGGCTTACGCAATCCGCAGGAATTAGCTTTTGATGCTTATGGAAATTTATTCACCGCCGACCATGACGGTGATTTTGGAGATAAAGAAGGCTTGCGTTTTTTACTCGAAGGTAGTGATTCTGGCTGGCGTGCACATTACCAATATCGCAATGTCAAAAAATGGGGTGCGTCTAACGAATACAATCCGTGGATGGTCGATGAATTATGGGTACCACCCAAACCAGAACACCCTGCTTATTTAACGCCCGTCTTTCAGCAATTACCCGGCGGACCCATTGGTTTTGAGTGGGAACCAGGCACTGCGCTCAATGATCGATATCGTGGTTATTTCTTCCTCGCCGATTCGACCAAAAAAATTACCGCATTCAAATTAGTCCCCCAGGGCGCTGGGTTTGCCTGGAAAGATGACCATGCCGTTCTCGCTGGACCATTTTCAACCGGCCTATTTTTCGCCGCTGATGGCGGACTGTACGCCGCTGACTGGGGCGACAACGCCTGGGCAGCCCACATGAATGGTCGTGTGCTTAAACTCGATGATCCGACCGCGACAAAAAACCCAGCTCGATTAAATACGCAAGCGTTACTACAAGCCGACTTACGAAAAAAGCCAAACGCAGAAGTTGCCGCGCTATTAGCCCACGCCGATCAACGCGTACGTCTGCAAGCGCAATTTGCATTAGTCGCAGTCGGAGATGCTGGTCGCACTATTTTACACAATAACGCTCAATCTGGTCCGCAACTCGCCCGCATCCACGCACTGTGGGGATTAGGGACACTCGCTCGTCGTCGTGACCATACTGCGACGGCATTATTACCCACCTTCTTGGGCGATCCTGACGCGGAAATTCGTGCGCAAGCAGCGAAGATGATTGGTGAAGCGCCCATGTCAGGCTCGGTCGATGCCTTAATCAAATTGCTATCTGATTCTGAACCGCGTCCCCGTTTGATGGCGGGAATTGCACTTGGTCGTTTAGGACACTCACAAGAAACGCTATCGGCGACAACCAGAACGTCACTTGAACAACCATCGTCCATAGCCGCCGTGGTAAAACTTTTAGCCGACAATGATAACCGCGATGTGTATTTACGTCACGCGGGTGTAATGGCACTCGTTGGTTGCAGCACAGTAGATCGGAGCGCATTGCTCGCACTGAATTCCCATCCTTCGCATTCGGTACGTTTAGCCGCCGTGGTGGCGTTACGACGCCTACGTGAAGAAAAAATAGCGGTCTTTTTAGCTGATGCTGATCAAGCCGTGGCCCGTGAAGCCGCGTTAGCGATTCACGATGATTTATCTATTCCCGCAGCATTACCGGCATTGGCCACCCTCCTTGAAAAAGATGGCATAACCGATGAACCATTATTACGGCGTGCTATTTCTGCTAATTTACGCATCGGCGATGCCCAGGCCGCAAATCGTCTAGCCGCCTTTGCCAGCAAGCGCACCGTCGCTGGTGAAATTCGTTCTGAAGCCATTGATTCGCTGATGGCATTCTTGGAACCACAAGTGCTTGATCGCGTTCAAGGTGTCCATCGCGGATTACCAGCTCGTGATCGCGCTATGGTAATCGCCGCCGCAACACCGGTATTAGAAGGATTAATTTTTGGGAAATCTAAATCCGTGCAGGCTGCCAGCGCACGCCTCATCGCCGCACTGGGATTACCTGAATGGCGCGACCGCTTAATCACGCTCGCAGTAGACACCACCCGTGAACCTGCCATTCGCCTTACCGCGCTCACGGCATTGGAAGCCATGCAGGCTCCGGGTTTATCGAAAATAATTACCGCCGCATTAATCGATGAACAACCCACGGTCCGCGCTTTCGCCTTAGGTATTGTCATGCGCACTCAACCAAATGATGAAGCAACCTACAGCGCCATTAATGCCGCTTTGAAATCGCCGACGTTATCTGATCGCCAACAGGCCATTCGCGTACTCGGAAGTAGTAAAACCAAGTCGGCGGTAACTACACTCGGTACCGTCGTTGAACAATGGGTAGCTAAAACATTACCTCCTGATGTTTGGCTGGATGTCTCGGAAGCCGTACGCGCCCAGGGCGACAAAGCGCTCATCAAACAATTAGATGCTCTCGAAAAATCCCTGGCTAAATCTGATAAGCTTGGCCTATCCTTGTTATCCTTAGAAGGTGGTGATCCCGTCGCTGGCGAATTGGCTTACCGCACCAACACCATCGCCAGTTGCATGCAATGTCACGTGGTTGGCGGTACTCTAGCCACTGTTGGCCCCAACCTGACAAATGTCGGCACACGCCTAGATCGGAAGAAAATTCTCACCGCCTTAATTGATCCACAAGCTGATATCGCAGATGGTTTCGGTACCATTAATGTCACTTTAAAGGACGGCACCGTGTTATCCGGATCCCTCGCCAGCGAAAATGCGAACGAGATTCAATTACGACCAGTCGGCGGAACTCCTCAACCAATCAGCAAGGCCACCATAACCAGCCAAAGTAAACCGATATCGATTATGCCACCCATGGCAGCAAATTTATCGCGCGGTGAATTACGCGATCTCGTGGCGTATTTAGCTTCGCTGAAATAAAATTCACTTCACTTAGTCTTCGGATAACTGTCCGTCTAATAATTGAATCAAAGATAAACAATGCGCGTTAGATTCACCAAAAAAATATCCCGCTTTGCACATGTGATCTAAGAAATCGGAACGAAAAAGGACGCTGATAGCCTTGTTGATTTCGGACTACGGAGCACCGAATTGGACTAGGCACAACCAGAGTAAATGCCGATTGCCTGATTAACCTCTCTGGATCTACTCTCCGCAACGAGGGATCATTATGCGCCATTGGCCATTAATTGTCGTGCTTTTAGTCGTTGCCTGGAATGACGTGCGCGGGGTAGAGGAATCAGCTTTGCATCGCCAAGCGCGCGAACTGATAGAATCCTTAGTGAGTAGTGACCCGATTCGCTCAGCCGAGGCAAAAAAAGCCATCGGGGCTTTACCACCAGTGGCTTATTTATTTGCCGGTGATGCTGCGCAAGCCCACGCTCAACATGCGACGCTGTTGATTGAAGCGTTAGCTCCCATCAAGAGCCAATGGGCCACGCTCATTAACGCCAAAATTGCTGAACGCGTTACGGCACTGCATCATGAATTTCTTGGTTATTATCAACATCATGGTCAGCGAAATCCGGCTTGGAACGCTTTCGCGGAACAAGGGTTAGCACTCGTTGCTCAAGACTGGGCAGACGATCCTGCTATCGCCCATGAGTCGGCGGACCAAGCGCAACCGGTCTTACAACAAGCCATTGACGCAGGCTGCACTGATCCACTCGTGCGGTATTGTCATATACGAATGTCGCAAATTATCGAAATACCGATACCAAACAGCAACGAGATATTAAATAAAAGCGCGAGAGATTTACAGGCGACTCAGCTTTCTCCACTGCGACGCTTATTTCCCTTACTCAAGGATTTGAAAACTAAAATTGGGCCAGCAGGGCGAAAACCGAAAGCCGAAGTCCTTAAACAACTTGATGGCGAAATTCCTAACTTGTTAACTCTTTATGCCGCGACGGCCGAATCACTGCCTACATCGACAATTGCCTTTGTTGACCTCTGTGACGAATTAAGCGATTTCATCACCACGGTACGGGGTAGTCGAAAAGTCGCTCTTGAGTTAATGGGACAGGCGTTGGCTAACGCATCACCAAGTCTAAAAGCCCTGGATGCAGCCATCGGCACCACGAATTATGCCTGGGACGCTCGTGGTAGCGGGTATAGCAATACCGTGACTGAAGACGGTGCAAAATTGTTTCATGAGCGACTACTCGCCGCGCATGCCATCCTAGAAACCGCATGGGAAAATGATCCCACCGATGCGTTGATCTGCGCACAAATGATAACCATAAATTTGGGGCTTAATGGTGAGCGAAAAATCATGGAACGTTGGTGGCAGCGCGCCATGCGTGCTGACCCGCATAATCCTAAAGCCACTAATAATAAAATGTATTATCTCGAACCAAAATGGCATGGCTCTGATGAAGACATGATCGACTTTGGGCGCCTGTTGCTCAAACAAGGGCAATGGGAAGATCGTTTTCCGCTGCAATTAATCTCGGCCCACAACAAAGCCGCTCGCTATGATAATATCGATTTATATTACCGTCAGCCTGATGTTTGGCCTGATCTTGAACAAGCGTTTAGCGGATTCCTTAAACGCTTTCCCGATCAAATTGGCGAACGTTCACGCTATGCCTCATATGCCTATAAAGCTGAACAGTGGGCAATTGCCAATGCTCAGTTTGAAATACTGCAGAATAAACCGCGCTGGGGAATATTTTCCTCAAAATCACATTACGACTACCAACGGCTCCGCGCGCGAGTCTTGAGTCAACCAATAAGCACCGCCATCACCGATGCGCGTAAAAAAAGCGAAGCGAAAAAGCACACCGAAGCGCTACAAACATTTGATCAACTGATCACCCAGCAAAATAACCCAGAAACATTGACCGTATTACGCGATGAACGCCAAACTGCACAGATCAGGCAGGCCCTAGATAGTGGTGAATGGGTATCCCTCATTGTCGGCGACGATTTAGCTGGGTGGGAACCTATCAATGGAACCTGGCGCCGCGAAGGCGAACGGCTGATTGGCATAGCAGATGCCGATTACAATTATTTCCTTCTGCGCCCCATTATTCGTAATTTTGAGCTAACCGGTGAAATGTCGTGTCCAATTAATGTCGGCGGACAAAATGTCGGACTTATTTACACGTATCGCAATGGATATTCAAATGAAGCCGTTGCGCGCTACGGCTGGTCAGCTTGGTGTTTAGAAGAGAACTTTAATGGTCGCGGACGCAAAAAAGTTGACCAAATCCCTGAAGGTCCCCTCCCATTCCGTCTCGTGGTATGGGATAAAAAAGTTTCATTGTACCACAATGATATTTTAGTAAATGAGACCACTATCACTAAAACTGACGGACGCATTGGACTGGGCGGTTATTACAATGTTAGACGCTAAAATGAATAAGCTACTCTTGCCGATATTGTCTAACTATTCTAAATGCGGTTTATTCGGCGTCCATTTGGAGTCTGGTGGGAATTGGTTCGTTGAAGAGGTTCGACATTATTACAAGGGTGACAATAATTCTATTTTCATCCTTTGCGACAAGGCGATTCGTTTTAAACATTTGATCACGGCAATAAAACAACAGTACAGTCGGTATATCGTCACAGAAAAAGAATCTGAATTCCTTTTGAAAGTAAATAAAAGATACTTAATAGTTGATGTATACCCAGATCCCGAAAACAAATCGCCCAGACCAAATTTACTGATCTTATTCAAAGACGGAACGATTTATTCTAACGATGTCTCTCGGCTAGTTTAAAATAATTGACAATGACATCATGTTTCTCCGACAATAACAGCGCGCCTAACCAGTCGCTGCACGGGAGCGGACTACGAATGATCTCTTTTCTTAACAACACTTTCTCGTCCGCCCCGTGACCTTGATGTTGGCGGATCAGTGATGGAATTCCGCAACCTGCGCTTGCGTGCTCTAACTAAAGCGCCTATCCCCATTAAACAACCGGCCCAACCAATCCCCCCAGTTCCTGGGGCGAATGAATTTTAATCGAGAAAGGAAATTACAACGAAATCAGCGACCTTGACGGATGACGCTTCCGTCCTGCCTATTTATAGCCTTCGCAATTTATACCACGCACGACGAGTGGAAAGCTCGTC
>SXGR01090903.1_pt1 | contig 14005 bp, 16 predicted proteins | sample 3174711 | NCBI WGS metagenome assembly SXGR01 (sample SAMN11356860, study PRJNA531348) | freshwater metagenome | isolation source: freshwater sample F1-60 | place: China: Fuxian Lake, Yuxi | collected 2017-12-25
CAGTGTGAACGAAAATATCGAAACCAAAACCGCGATTAAAAATTATGGTGTTGATTGAAAGTAGAAGAAGTACAACAAAGAAAAATATCCGTGATGAAATTTTTTTGTAGATTGTGGCGAGCGCAGTTGACGCAATGACGAAAAAAAGTGCGAGAATAAATTTATATGAAACAGTTTGCCAAGGACTGCCGATCCAATCGTTTGCAGTGTGATGAAATGCGTACCAAAAACAGGTGAGTGTTTCTGCAAAAATTATAGCGTTAAATAGCCAGAATTTTTTATCGCGATTTTCGTAGTGCGTTGGAAGTTCGCTTGCGAGCAGGTGGGTGATAATTGCTGCGATAATTAATAGTGCGGCGGACAGAAAGGTGCTCTGCTGCCATCCGACCGTGTGGTATAAAATGGTGCCAAAAATTGCGCTCAGCGAGACGGATCCGAGGAGGGCTACGAGCACGTTGCCTTTAAAGAGGTTTTTGCGTATAATCAGCGACATAATTGAAACTTCCATGAAAAACTATCCGCAGGAGGCGTACCTGCATGATCGAATTTTAGACAAATTAATTTTGTGGATGATCCCGGTGTGGGTCACTCCTAATAGTGTAACATGGCTTCGAATCATTTTGACGCCAATTGTGCTTTACGTCAATTACATTCAGAATTTTACAATCGGAATTCCATTATTCCTCTTTACTGCGTTCACCGACGCAATTGATGGGTCACTTGCGCGAACGCGTGGGCAAATCACAAATTTTGGGAAAATGTTTGACCCGCTTGCAGATAAATTACTGATCGGCTCGATGCTGATTTTGCTTTTGTTTCAAAATGTTGATCGCCGTGTGGCACTTCTCGTAATCGGTGTTGAAATTATTTTTATCGTACTCGCAACCGTGCGTGCAATTACGGGCCACATAGAACAGGCAAATGTGTGGGGAAAAATAAAAATGGTTTTGCAAGTTTTTGCAGTGTTTTTGATTTTAATTGGGCTCACGTTTAGTAATCCGTTTTTATTTGCAATTGCAACATGGGTTTTTGGGGCGGCTGTTGTGTTTGCGATCATTAGCTTGTTTTTTCATGGAATATGATGATGGTATTTAAAAAAATTCCACAACATATAACAATTGCGCTCCTGCTTTTTATTTTGATCGCGGGTTTTTTTGTTTTTCGCGCTGATCAAAATGTGAATTCGCCAGATGAGTCAGCAAATCTCACGTTCGCAAAAAGCTGGCGAAGCGATGTACAATTGTTTGTAAAAAATAGTGCTCAACAAACGGTTTCGTATCCGCTGTTTCCACGCAGCACTGCTGCGTCGGGTGAGGGGGTTGTGCCAACAGGTTTTGTTGGGGTGCCTGTAATTTTTGGTTCGATTTCGTTCGCACTTGGTGCGTGGTCGATATTTTATCTCACGATTTTTTTTACCGCGATTGCAGCGATTGGGTGGTGGTATTTAGTTAAAAATATTTTTTCACGTTCAGTCGCGGATATTTCAGTGTGGCTTTTTTTATTTCACCCGGCGGTTTTGTATTATTCGGCGCGCGGTCTTTTTCCAAACATGATTTTGGTTGATCTACTCATTATCGCTGCAGCAGCGGGATGGTACGCGTTTGAACATCGAGCACACGCAATGATGGTGTTGTCGGCTGGCGCGTTGCTCAGCGCCATTATGGTTCGTCCGCCGGAGGCACTTGTTGCAGCAGCTTTATTTTTGGCGGTTTTGTATGTGTGGGGCTCACCTGACATCAGAAAAGTTGCAAAAAAAATCGCACTTGGCGTTGCTGCTATTGCAGGTCTTGTGCTCGTTGCACGATCGAGAAATTGGTTGCCCGGCGGTTACAAATTTTTGAATTCAAGCTCATTGTTTGGAATGCTATTTCCATTTGGAATTCATCTTTCTCGAATTGCGCATGCCGGATATGATTTTGTTGTAAAATTATTTTTGCCATTAACACTTGTTTCGGTTGCAGGAATGTATGTTGCAGTGCGCGAAATGAAGGCACATAAAAAGGTTATGGCATATGGCACATTTTTTGCACTACTCAGCGCGTGGCTGTTTGCGTTATATGGAAGCTGGGTTTTCTCGGATAATCTTAAGGATCCAAACGCGGTGACGATGGGAGTTTCGTATGTGAGATATTGGTTGCCATTTTTCGTTTTGAGTTTACCGTTTATTGCGATTGCGCTTGAAAAGATTTCGATGCGATTTAGAATATTTTTTGCTGTTGCGCTGATTATTTTTAGTGTATGGCGCGCGCTTTTTGGCATGGAAGGGTTGCTCTGGGTTACGCGTGAAGTTGTGGCGTCCCGCAAAACGGTGGAGGAAGTTTTGGAGCGCGTTCCAAAGAATGCTGTGATCGCGGTTCGTGCGTGGGACAAATATTTTTTTCCCGAACGTTCGATTTTGCAGCCGTTCCCGCGCGACCCTCGCACGTTTGCGGCTGCACGAGAACTGCTCGCGCGTAAAACACCGCTTTTTGCATTTATCGAAACCATGAAAGAGTCAGATCGGTTATGGATGCGCGACAACGGATTTGCACTGACGGCGATAGAGACATTTGGATTTAATACGTTATACGAGGTGCATCTATGGAACGAAAAGCAATAAAATTTTTTGCAATCGCGCTAGCGCTCGCTTCATTCGGGGTTGTTATTTTTTCGCACACAAGTGCATGGCCTGAAATTTTTGCACGCCAAACAGATACATATACACCACAAGGTCCTACAATAATTTTTAGTGATTTAACACCAGGGGATCGAACAAAACCAATCGAACAGTTTGAGGGGTATGCAGTGCGACCAGTGATTGCGCAGCCCACATACTTATTATTTCAGCCGCGCAGACATTCAAAAAATATTCGTGTTGAGATTATTGCACGCGCACATACAATTGAAATCGGAGGGCGCAGCGGCGATGGTCCCGAGACGAATTTTTTTGTGCCAACAGAAAAGAACCTGCTCGATTCTGTGTGGAACACATGGACGGCATCGGTGCCGTTTGAGAGAATGCTTGGTGAGCGCGTTGATGCGCGTCGAATTGTTTTCAAAGCGGATGACAGCACACTAATTCGAAGTGTAAGAATTTTTTATGAAGATTAATGATTCGGTGAAAACGTTTTTTCGAGCAAGTGCGTGGAGCTGGTTTGTATTTGGTGTTCTTAGTATTCTGCTCGAGCTTTGGCGTCCCGGCTTTGTTAGTTATTTAATTCCTGTTTGGGCAATTTTTTCAGTAGCTGCACTTGCGGCGTTATTCTCAATTCTATGAACTGTATTTTTTGCAAAATTATTGCGGGCGAAATTCCATGCAACAAAGTTTACGAAGACGATGCGCTTATCGCGTTTTTAGATATTCATCCGAATAATCCAGGACACACACTCATTGTTCCAAAAGAGCACTTCGAAAATTTGCTTGAAACGCCAGCGCATGTGGCTGAGGCGCTCATGGTTGCGGTGCAGTTGCTCGCGCCGCGCGTTATGCTAGCAACTCAGGCGACGGGATTTAATGTTGGTGTTAACACTGGCGTGTCGAGTGGGCAAGTTGTTATGCACACACACGTGCACATCATTCCGCGATTTGAGGGGGATGGCTTAGTGCATTGGCCAACGAAAGAAATTTCTACGGAGATGCTCGAAGAGGTTGCGGAAAAAATGCGCGCGCTATGAAATGGAAAATTATTGACGAAGAAATTTTGAACGAAAATCCGTGGACGTCATTTTGGCGACGCGGTTTTGAAACAGATCGTGGCACGCGCGGCAATTATTTTTTTGCAAAAACGCGTGGCGGCTGCGCGATGGTCATTCCAGTTTTGCCGGACGGACGTTTTGTGATGATGCGCGAATATCGATTTTTGGATGATGTGATAAGTGTTGAGTTTCCGGGTGGGGGAATCGAACACGGTCAAACGCCCGAGGAGGCGGCGCGGCTGGAGCTTCGACAAGAGGTTGGATATGAGGCGAGAGAGATGCAGCAGATCGGCCAGTCGTCGCCAGACATGGGCGTTGTGATTGATCCAACTTATTTTTTTGTTGCGCGCGGGATTTCGTTTGTGGGGGCGGCGCACGAGGAAATGGAACGGCTTGAGCCGTTTATCACGACCGCTGATGAAATTGACGCTATGATTCGTGAGGGCAAAATCATCAATGGGCAGACGCTCAGCGCATGGGCTTTTTTTCGGGCGCGGGGTTGAACATCTCCCGCGATTTTGCTAGTCTATATCCATATGCAAACACTTCTTGTCGGCGGCGGTGCCGGATTTATTGGCTCAAATTTTGTGCGATGGATGCTTTCGCGGCATCCTGATTTGAAAATTGTGAACGTCGACAAGCTGACGTATGCGGGAAACCTCGATAATTTAAGCGATTTGCCGTCCGATCGTCATATTTTTGTGCAGGCGGACATTGCCGACCAGGAGCGCATGAACGCGATTATCGAGCAGTATCACCCCGATAAAATCGTGAATTTTGCGGCTGAGACGCATGTGGACCGCTCGATTCATGGGGGACTTCGAGATTTTGTGCTCGCGAACACGATGGGCCCGCAGGTGCTCGCCGAGGCGACCAAGAAATTCAACATTCCTTTATATATTCAGATTTCAACTGATGAGGTGTTTGGCTCGCTTGGGCTCGATGAGGACCGCTTGTTTCACGAGGACACCGCGTTTGCACCAAACATGCCGTATGCTGCGTGTAAAGCAGGTGGTGACCTCATTTGCCGCTCATATTTCCAGACATTTGGAACGCCAATTATTGTGACGCACTGCTCGAACAATTATGGGCCATATCAGTATCCCGAGAAATTTATTCCGCAGACGATTTCAAAGGCGCTCGCCGACGAGCAGATTCCGGTGTACGGTGACGGGCTTTATGTGCGCGACTGGATTCATGTGAACGATCACTGCAGCGCGATTGAGCTCTTACTCGAAAAGGGTGTTCCGGGCGAGGTGTATAACATCGGCGCTGATAACGAGCGTTCGAATCTCGAAGTGCTTAAAATGATTTTGGAAATTTTGGGTAAGCCTGAGGCTTTGATTTCGTATGTTGCGGATCGTCCAGGGCATGATCGCCGTTATGGAATTGATGCGTCGAAAATCACGGCGATGGGTTGGAAGCCAGAATATCCACGCGAGAAATTTGAACAGGGTTTGCGCGAAAAAATTCAGTGGTATGCTGATAATAAGGGGTGGGTGGAGCGACTGAAGACGCGCACGCAGATTAATGCGCATATTAAGGTATGAAAAAGTGGCAGGAGAATATACTTTTTTTTGGCATTTTTGCGCTTACCTGTATATTTGCTTTGGCGACGGGGTTCTTATTTCGTAATGTTGAATTTGTTTTTTTAAGTTACCCATTATTTCTAGTTTTTGCATTGCATCTATTTGATAAATTTTTTTCTTCTCGGGAATTTAGTAAATGTCTGTCGGTTTTTTCTATATTTATTATTTTGTTACCAAGTGTTTTTTTGACAATATCTGTTGGCACAAAACCGATCTGTGATGCAAAATACGGTCCTGATTATGATTGCTATGTGCATGCAAGAGATTATGGTTGGAATGTTGTTCTTGGTGTAATATTTATTTTCATTTCTCTTTTTGTCTTTTTTATATCAAAATTTCACAGTCTATTAATAATGAAAAAACAGCAGTGGGGTGTGTGGCGACGTACAGGCGTGACGTTGGTGGTGGCTTATGCGCTACCTATTGTGATTTCTGCTATTCTTATGATTTTATTCTTTTAAGGTAGTGATATGTTTAAAATTTGGCCCCTCAAAATCTGGACAAACAAAGGATATTCGCTGACACCGTTTGAGCTCAAGGACCATGTTCCGTTCGAGGTGAAGCGAACATATTGGGTGACGCACGCAGCAGGAATGTCGACGGGACAGCATTGTCATTTTGTTGAACAGGAAGTTTTTGTGTGTTTGCAGGGCTCGATGACGGCGGTTATCGACAAAGGAAATGGTAAAGAGATGTTTGAATTAAAAGAAGGTGATGCGCTCTATGCGCCGAATTTTGTGTGGCATGGTTTTGAGAATTTTTCGGCTGATGCGGTGTTGTTCGCGTTTTCTTCGACGAATTACGGCGCGGACCGAGGTGATTATTGCGAAGACTACGAGCAGTACGTTCAAGAGTATCGATCAAAAATATAAGAATTATGAAAGTTTTAATTCTCGGCTCACAAGGAATGCTCGGACAGGAACTTGAGCGCGTCGCAGCGGCGCGCGGATTTAGCGTTACTGCGTGGGATAAAACAGACATCGATGTGACCGAGGCGGGAGCACTTGGAAAAATTCGAGAATTAAAACCAGACGTTATCGTTAATTCGATTGCGTATAATGCCGTTGATCATATTGAAGATGAGGGGTGGGGAACGGCGGAAAAAATTAATGGGGAATTGCCGGGGCAGCTTGCGGCTGTTGCGCGAGAGCTCGATGCAACACTCGTGCATTTTTCGAGTGATTATGTGTTTGATGGAGAGAACGATGCGGGTTACGCTGAGGATGCAGAGCCACAGCCGGTGAATGCATACGGCCGCAGCAAAATGATGGGTGAGGATGCGGTGCAAATGCTTGGAGACAAATATTATATTATTCGATTATCGCGATTGTTCGGAAAGCCAGCAGTTTCGGATGGTGCAAAACGCAGTTTCGTCGACATCATGATTAATCTCGGTCAGACGAAGGATGCAATTGATTTGGTTGACGAAGAAAAAGATTGTGTGACGTATGCACCGGATTTGGCGGAGGAGGTTTTTAATCTGCTCGAGGAAAAAGTTCCGTATGGGATTTATCATATCACTAATTCGGGTGCGTGTACTTGGCATGATTTCGGTAGTGAGATTTTTAAATTAATTGGTTCGGATATTGCGGTGACACCGGTTCCGGCGAGCGCGTTTCCGCGCCCTGCTGCACGCCCACGAACATCAGAGCTCCTTAACACAAAACGCACACCGCTTCGTTCATGGCAGGCGGCGCTTGAAGAGTATATTCGCAGTATATGATGGATCTCTCGATCGTTACTGTTGGATTTCAAAGTCGTGATTTTGTTCGAGAACTTTTGAAATCGCTTTTTGACGCACGTGGCGATTTGTCGATCGAATATTTTGTGATTAATAATTCGCAGGACGATTTGATTGAAATGGTTGAAAAGGAATTTGCTCCACGCTGCGATGATCGGCTCAAAATTTATACAATTCAAAACGCGGAAAATTTAGGTTTTGCGCGCGCGAATAATTTGGGAATTTCTCGCGCGACGGGGCGATACGTGCTACTACTTAATCCTGATATGCGATTGCATGCGGATACACTCATGAATATGGTCGCGTGGATGGATGCGAATGCGCAGGCGGGAATTGCAGGATGTAAACTCCTTACGCAATCGGGCGCGATTCAACCGCATGTACGCCGATTTCCGCAGGTGCGAGATCAGCTCGGAATTTTGCTCAAAATTCCTCACGTGTGGTCGGGATTTTTGAATTCGTATCTCATGACGGATTTTAATTATGATGCTTCGGCGCGCGTTGATTCGATTCGCGGTTCGTTTTTTATGATTCGTCGAAGTGTAATTGAAAAACTTGGTGGGCTCGATGAGCGATTTTTTATTTGGTTTGAGGAGGTTGATTATTGCAAGCAGGCGGCTGCGAATAATTTTGAGGTGTGGTACACGAATGCGGCAACGTGTGTGGATTTTGTTGGGCGAAGCTTTTCGCTTGTTGGAGGTTTTCAAAAACAAAAATATTTTTCGCGGAGCATGGTACAGTATTTTGAAAAGTGGCATCCTGAACATGCGTGGATATTTCGCGCACTTCGTCCGATTGCGCTTGCGGGTGCGTGGGTAGCTGAAAAAATTCGACTATGAAACCGATGATTGTTCAACTCGTTGCATGGAACGGTGAAAAATATATTTCACACCTATTTGATTCGCTTCGAGCGCAACGATTTCACGATTTTGAATTGTGGGTTTTAGAAAATGGTTCGTCGGACAATACATCCGCGCTTATAAAAAAAGAGTTAGAAAATTTCAAGCAGCCATCACGTTTTATTCAGAAAGAAAAAAATATTGGGTTTGCGCCGGGGCATAACGAGTTGTTCCGCGAGAGTTTGGATTTGTGCGAATATGTTGTTTTGCTTAATCAGGACATGCAACTAACGCCAGATTTTTTGGAAAAACTGTACTATTTTGCAGAGTCATATCCGGACGCGGGTTCAATTAGTGGTCGCCTCATGAAGTGGTCATTTCCAGAGCGAACAAATATTATTGATTCGCTCGGACTTAAAGCATTTAAGAATCACCGCGTGATTGATCAAAATGGGGGAGAGGATTGGAGAAATATCGACGATGATGTTGAGGCGATTGAGGTTTTTGGGGTGTCGGGCGCGCTTCCTCTATATCGATCACAGGCGATTCGAGAGGTGCTTTATAAAGGGGAAGTTTTTGATGAAGACTTTTTCTCGTATAAAGAAGATGTTGATTTGGCGTGGCGACTTCGCGAAGCTGGCTGGTTTTCTTTTTCAGTTTTGGATGCGGTTATATATCACGATCGTTCAGCTTCGGGTCCGGTAGATTTAAAAGATACGTCAGCTGCAAAAAATCGAAAGTTTAAGTCTGAGTTGGTGAAATATTATTCATACCGGAACCATCTTTTAATGCTGCTTAAAAATTATGCAGGAGAGGGAAGTTTTTTTGCGACCGTGTGGTATGAAACCAAAAAGGCTGGGTTTTTATTATTAGTTTCGCCGCGAACATTTGCGAAAAGCTGGTTTGATGTGCTACGGTTGCTCCCAGCTATGCTAAAAAAGCGCAAGTTTATTCAGAAAAAAAGGCTAGTTTTAGCGGAAGATTTGGATATTTGGTTTGAGTGACATTATGAAAAACGTTGGAATCGTGATCTTGAACTATAAAATGAGAGCGCTCGTCGAAACGTGTTTGAGCACGCTTTTTAAGGATATCGAAGGTTCTGGTTTGTCGGTTTCGGTCGTGGTTACAGATAATAAGTCCGAAGATGGTCTTGTTGAATGGATCAATGAAAATTATCCGCAGGTTAAGACAATTGTTACAGATGGAAATGTTGGGTTTGCGCGCGGCGTTAATCCAGGTCTTCGCGTGCTCGATGCAGAATATTATTTTGTACTAAATCCGGATACGCAGTTTGTAAATCTGAATACAATTAAGCAGCTCTATGATTGGATGCAGGCGCATCCAAAAGTTGGTGTTGCAGGACCACGGCTTTTGAATGGTGATGGGACACTTCAGTATTCGTGTCACAGATTTCCGACTCCTGCTATTCAATTAATTCGCCGTTCACCGCTTTCGAAATATCGGTATTTTAAAAATAAGATTGATTTATTTCTATTGAAGGATATTGATCGAACCGTAGCGCGGCCCGTGGACTGGATTCAGGGGAGTGCATTGTTTATTCGTCGGGAAGCGCTCCAACACGTTGGTTTTCTTGATGAACAGTTTTGGATGTATTTCGAAGATACGGATTGGTGCCGTCGATTTTGGCTTGCTGGTTGGCTGGTCTATTATGTGCCGGAAATTACATTACTCCATCATCACGGCCGTGGTTCTGCTTCGGTGCCAGGAATTATTGCGCCGCTTTTTAAAAATGCACTTGCACGCGCACATCTTGCGAGCTGGGCACGTTATTTTTGGAAATGGCGAGGCTCTACACGTTTAAATTATCGTTGATATATGAAAAAGATCGCAATTGTTTATCTTTCGTTTCATTGTGAGCCATATATAGATGATGTGGTGAAAGCAATGGAGACAGTGTCATATCCCAAAGAGGATTTGGAATTTATTATTGTTGATAATCCACATCCCCAACATGGCAACAGTGTGTCGTATCTTGAAACGCATGTGATGCCGAAGTCAGGCATTTCGCTTCCGAAAGTTACGATTTTAGCTCAGACCGAAAATCTTGGATTTGCAGGTGGAAATAATGTTGGTGTGCAATATGCAATTCAAAATGGTTTCGATTTTGTTTTTTTCTTGAATAATGATGCTTATCCAACGCAGAACACTTTTACAGAATTAGTTGCTGCGTTTGAGAGCGATCCAAAAATTGCAATTGCACAATCACTCATCATGCTTCACCCTGAGCGTGAGCTCATAAACACAAGCGGAAACATGATTCATTTTTGTGGCTTCGGATATTGTCGTGATTACCGAACACCACTCAAAGAATGTTCGTTTAAAAAAATCGAAGATGTTCCGTATGCGTCTGGCGCAGCGTTTATGATTCCGACAATACTTTGTCGCGAATTTGGTGCGTGGGATAAGGATTTTTTCTTGTACCACGAAGATATGGAGTGGTCGCTTCGTATGAAATCGGTCGGGTATCGTGTGGTGCTTGTGCGCGATTCGGTTGTGCATCACGCATACGAGTTTGCACGCTCAATCACAAAGTTTTATTGGATGGAGCGGAATCGCTTTGGCGTGCTTTTGATGTTTCTAAAAATTCCAACACTTGTGCTTATTGCACCAGCAGTATTGCTTTACGAATTAGGCACATACTTTTTTGCGCTCAAGGGCGGATGGGTGAGCGAGAAACACAAGCTTTATAAATACTGGTCTGATTCGAAGAATTGGGCAATGTGGATGGAGAAGCGCCGTAATATCCAGAAGCGTCGCTCGGTTAGCGACGCCGTACTGACTCACGATTGGGTGGGATACGTAAAATTCCAGGAAGCGCGGGTCGAAAACCCGATATTGCGCTATATTGCGAATCCAGGGATGACCGCCTATTGGTGGCTTGTCAAACTCGTGCTTTTTTGGTAAGGTCTGGGGGAATTTGACTATCTATGCGAGCACTTATTGCAGCAGGCGGAACCGCGCGTCGCCTAAGGCCGATCACCTATACCATCAATAAACACCTAATTCCGCTTGCAAATAAGCCGATGATTTTTTTCGCTATCGAGCGAATTGTTAATGCGGGCATCAAGGAAATTTTTATAAATGTAAATCCAGGCGAAAAAGAGATTCAAAATTTTATTGGTGATGGTTCTCGTTGGGGCGCCCGCATTACATACGTGGAGCAGACAGGTGGTCCTAAGGGTGTTGCGCATATTATTAAAAACGCAGAGCATTACATGCGCGGCGAGCCGTTTTTGTTTCACCTTGGTGACAATATTATTCTTGGCGATCTTCGTCGCTTTGTAGAACGTTTTGAGCGCGAAAATCTTGATGCGCTTTTTGCATTTGCGCACGTACGTGATCCTCAGCGATTTGGAGTTCCGGTAATTGAAAATGGAAAACTTGTTCGTATCGAAGAAAAACCACTTCTCCCAAAAACGGATTTAGCGCAGACAGGAATCTATTTTTATAACGACTCGGTTTTTGAGGCAGTTTCAAAAATCGAACCAAGCGGTCGTGGTGAATACGAAATTTCGGATGCGAACACGCTCATGATTGAGTCTGGCCGAAAGGTGGGTTGGGAGGAAATCACTGGTTGGTGGAAAGATACGGGTAAGCCAGAGGATTTGCTCGAGGGAAATCAATTACTTTTAAATGAAGTTCTCCAAAAGGAGGCAATTAATCATGGAATGATTGGGCCGGATGTTGTTATTCAGGGTCGCGTTCAGATTGGTCGCAACACAACAATTTGGGATAAGGTTTTAATTCGTGGACCTGTTTCGATCGGAGAGAATACGGTGATTAAAAATAGTTACATTGGTCCTTATTCGTCTATTGGAAACAACTGTGTTGTTGAAAACACAGAAGTTGAACACTCGGTTGTGATGGATTACGCTGAGCTTCGAACAGGTACCCGCATCGTGGATTCTATTATTGGAAAAAATGCAGTGGTCTCAAATGCAAAAAACACATTGCCACTTGGCCACAAGCTTATCATCGGGGACAATTCGCAGGTTGAAATTTAGTAGATTTCTCGGCGGAAATTTTTAATTTCCTTTCCGTCTTTGATGCTGTAGAGAAGATATAAGCCATCTTCCGATATTTTATTTGAAACAATTGACCCTCGGACGATTGTTGTTGGGATATAGTGATGGTCTCCAAGGTGGAACACTGCGATTTCGTCTGGAAGCGCAATAATAATGAGCGTTGTTTTTGGGACAGGAAGCACCGATATTATTGGGGTGCTAAAGCGGTAGACAAGCTCCGCTGCGCGTGTGTCGGTATCAAAATTCCAGACCTCAAAATCTGAAATAGCAAGAAGTGACTCGCTGCCGTTAAATGTGGTTGCAACAACTTTATGCCCAGGAAGTGTTGCGATTACCGTATCAATCTGATTCCATGATCGAAATTGTATTTCATCAGCATCAAGTCGTGCGATCGCTAAAACGTTTGAGTCCGCCCCTACAATTTTCCATGCGCCCGTTCCAAGATCGCGACTTTCGACAGAGCCATCAATAATTATACGAGTTCCCGATGTTCCAGTTGTTTCCAGTTCTACTTTTTTTCCTGTAGCTTTTAGGATTATATTTGCCACATCGTCAGCTTTCTCGGGCAGTATAATTTCTGAAACTGGCTCAGGATTGGTGTTTTTAATCAGGTAGATGTTGCTGATAAATGAGGTCTTTTTTGGTTCGATTCGGATTGTTCGAATATAAGGAAGATATCCTTCGGCTGAAATAACGGTTTGATGGGTTCCGGGAAATAGGGAGCGAATTCGTGCTGGCGATGATAATTTCGTTCCGTTATTATCGACTTCAATTTCAGCTGATGTTGGTTTAAATGTGGCAAGAATATTGCCGGTTCGCGAAATGTTAAAAGGGGAGAATTGGAGTCGAAAACCGTTTGCGAATAGCAAAAGCCATGTGGCAACAATGAAATATAGGACAGCAAGTCCACGAAATACGATTTTTCGGGTTTTTCGGCGAAGTTGTAACATGATTTGAATCTTTAGGGTGCCTCGTGTACACTGGAGGTCAATTGTTTAAAACAGTATGGCATACTTTCGTATCAAAGGACAACAGCCGCTTTCAGGTGAAATCTCGGTTACTGGAGCCAAAAATGCTGCGCTTAAATTTATAGCAGCAGCGCTTATTTGCGATGAGCCGGTTACGTTTACCAACATGCCGAATATCGAGGATGTTCGTCGCATGCTTAAACTTATTGAGAAACTCGGTGCTGAGGTAAAACATAATATTGAAACGCATACGGTTTATATTGATCCGCGTCCGATTTCAAGTTTTGATATTACAGCAGACATGGCAAAAACAATCCGAACCTCAATCATGTTGGTTGGGCCACTACTTGTACGTTTTGGAAAGGCTTGTATCGGGTATCCAGGCGGTTGCGTGATCGGTCGTCGTCCAATCGACCTTTATTTGAAAGGTTACCAGCGTTTCGGTGCTGAGATGAAAACAGAGGAGGATACATTTGAGTTTGTTGCACCAAAATTAAGAGGAATGACATTTGTATTTCCGATTGTGAGTGTTGTTGCAACAGAGACTTTTTTGATCACTGCGGCACGCGCTGAAGGGGTGACCGTATTAAAGAATGCTGCGGTAGAGCCTGAAATTGTTGCGCTCGCTGAATTTTTGAATGCCTGCGGTGCAAAAATCACCGGAGCTGGTACGCCAACAATTACAATCGAAGGCGTTAAGACGTTGTCAGGAGGAGAGGCTGCAATTATTCCGGATCGAATTGAGGCGGGAACATTTGTTATTTTAGGAGCACTTGCGCGTACACGTATTCGTGTGACCGAATGTAACCCTGAACATCTTGAAAATATCTTACTTCATCTTGAGACAATTGGCGTTCCATTTGAGGTTGGTGATACGTGGATTGAAACAAAACCATACGACCACACACTTCGTGCAATGAATGTTAAGACACATGAATACCCGGGCTTTGTGACAGATTTGCAGGCGCCGTTTACTGTGCTTTTAACTCAGGCAAAGGGTTTGTCACTCGTTCATGAGACGATTTTTGAAGGACGCATGTTCTATACAGATCTTTTGACGCGAATTGGTGCGGAAATTATTTTGTGTGATCCACATCGCGCACTTGTTGAAGGGCCACATGAGTTGTCGGGCCGCAAAATTGATAGC
>SXGR01140748.1_pt1 | contig 14005 bp, 8 predicted proteins | sample 3174711 | NCBI WGS metagenome assembly SXGR01 (sample SAMN11356860, study PRJNA531348) | freshwater metagenome | isolation source: freshwater sample F1-60 | place: China: Fuxian Lake, Yuxi | collected 2017-12-25
GTGAGTCACAAAAACAAATGTGATACCCAATCTGCTCTGCAAAAGTTTGAGTTCAATCTGCATCTCTTCGCGCAACTTTCGATCAAGCGCACCGAGTGGCTCGTCAAGCAACAAAATACTCGGGCGATTTACCAGAGCACGTGCCACCGCAACACGTTGTTGTTGACCACCCGACAATTGACGCGGTTTGCGAGTCGCCATCTTCGACATCTGCACCATGTCGAGTGCTTCAATTACTTTGCTACCGATCTCACTTTTTGAAACACCTTTTTGACGCAAACCGTATGCAACGTTTTCTGCAACGCTCATGTGCGGGAACAATGCATAGTGTTGAAACACCGTATTCACATCTCGCTTGTATGGCGGCACACCTTGCACATACTCACCACTGATTCGCACAAAACCTTCGTCCGGCTGCTCAAAACCGGCCAGCATTCGCAACGTTGTCGTTTTGCCACAACCGCTCGGGCCAAGCAGCGATAAAAATTCGCCAGATTTAATCTCGAGATTCAAAGAATCAACTGCAACGACATCGCCATAACGCTTGGTGACGTTGACAAGTTCTACCGAACCGCGTTCACTTCCCACTAACTAATTCCACCAACTTCGTCCACTTGCTCTAACCCCCACGCGCACGATCAACTTGAAAACAAGCATTGCATACTTCTACTAGATTTGAGCACATGACGACCCCAGCAATCAAAACACTGGGTGTACCCAAAGAAACCAAAACTTCTGAGGGACGAGTTGCCCTCACTCCCGATGGCGTCCGCGAACTTGAGCGGGCAGGGGTCGAAGTATTCGTCGAGACTGCGGCGGGTCTGGGCGCCTCAATAGAAGACAGCCAATACAAGGCGGCTGGCGCAACGATCGTGCCGACTGCGGCCGATGCATGGTCACAGCAAATGGTCGTCAAAGTCAAAGAACCAACTGCAAAAGAATTTGACTACCTGCGACCAGATCTGACTCTCTTCACTTATCTGCATCTTGCCGCCTACCCGAAAGTCGCCGAGGCACTACTCAAAAATAAGACGACATCGATCGCATATGAAACTGTCCAAGAATCAGATGGTTCGCTTCCGTTACTTGCGCCAATGAGCGAAATCGCCGGGCGAATCGCCACCCAAGTCGGCGCGTTCTATTTGCAAAGTCCGAACGGCGGTCGTGGCGTTTTAATGGGTGGTGCGCCCGGTGTTCATCCGGCAAAAGTTTTGGTGATTGGTGCTGGCAACGTTGGTTGGAACTCGGCATGGATCGCCGGCGGAATGGAAGCCGAAGTGGCGTTGCTCGACAAGAATCTTGATCGCTTGCGTTTCATTGACCAAATCATTCGCTCGCGAATTACAACTATCGCCTCAAATCGCGGCGCAATTGAGCGCTACATCGCACAAGCCGATCTAGTCATCGGTGCTGTTCTTGTCGCTGGCGCACGCGCACCAATTGTCGTTACCGAAGACATGGTCAAAACAATGAAACGTGGCTCGGTGATTGTCGATGTCGCCGTCGACCAAGGCGGCTGCATCGAAACAATTCACGAAACAACTCACAAAGAACCCGTTTACGAAAAACATGGCGTGTTGCACTATGCCGTCGGCAATATGCCAGGCGCGGTTCCTCACACAAGCACCTATGCACTAACTAACGCGACTCTGCCCTATCTGATTGATGTCGCCAAACTTGGCACTAAAAATGCAGCACAACACGACGAGCGATTAAAACTTGGTGTCAACACGGTGAATGGCGAAATCACAAATCTTGCAGCCGCGACTGCGCTCAACAAAACTGCCGTTGATTGCTTAAAAGTTCTATAGAACTAGTCGCAGCAACTATCGCGCCAGCCGCAACCTGAACACTTAAAGTGTGCGTGCTCTGCATGCAGAGCCGAACCACAATGGGGGCACTCTGAGAAAACTGCGTGACGTGTGCGACACGAGTCAGCGACAACTTTTTGCGCAACTTGCACTGGTTCGAAACCTACTTTGATCTCAGTCTTTGTGCCGTCCACATCTCAATTATTGCACTAGCGTTAAAGCGATTCGCGCATGACTGATACGACTGACTCTTCAACACCGGTCAGTCGACGAAATCGCCAGTTCAAGTCGGGCAGTGCTCGCGCCGCATTTCAATCACGTGATTTTCGACGAATCTGGTTTGGCTCATTTGCCTCAAACATCGGCACTTGGATTCAAAACGTTGTTTTGCCTGTCTACATATATGGTCGGACGGGTCGCGCCTCTTTCGTCGCGGTTGTGATCTTTGCTCAACTCGGTCCGATTCTGCTGTTGTCAATTCCTGGTGGTGTCATCGCCGATCGAGTGAATCGCAAGAAATTTCTCGTGTCAATGCAACTACTCCAACTCATGTGCTCACTTTTACTCGCATTCTTTGCCGCCAATGACGTCGCAATCTGGCTGATTTTTGCCGCCCAACTCGGCGTCGGCATCGGCAACGCACTGCAGATACCTGGCTGGTCGTCGATGCTCACAACACTCGTGCCACCAAAAGATCTTCCTGGTGCGATCTCGCTTAATTCAACTGTTATCAACGGCGCGCGAGTAATCGGCCCAATAATCGTCGCCTTACTCGCACAATGGAACGTCACAACGGCACAGTTCTTTTCAATAAACGCGATCACCTATCTATTCGTAATTTTCGCGCTGATCAGTGTGAAAATTCCAGAATTCACTCGTGACACCACTGCTGGCTGGCGCAGGTTCACGTTTGCATTCAAAATTGCCCGCGAACGTATTGTTGTCTCGCGACTAGTTTTAACTCTCGCCTCTTTTTCACTTCTCTCTTTGCCGTATGTCGGCTTATTTCCTGCAGTGGCCCAGCTCAATTTCGGCATCGAGTCACAAAGTTCGACATATAACTGGCTTTACGCAACCTGGGGGTTCGGTGCTTGCCTCGGAGGTCTCAGCGTCTCAACTGTTTTTGTCGACGTCGACAATCGCAAACTCATACGAATTGGCTTCGCAAGTTTCAGCGTCAGCATGATGGCGTTTGCACTTTCGCCAAATGTAAGTCTCGCATTCTTCTCAGTTTTCTTCCTCGGTGCTGCTTACTTTTTTACTACGACTTCGATGCAAACAGTTCTCGCCTCAGGCCTCTCTCCCGAAATTCGAGCACGCGTGATGGCTCTTTGGTTCATGGCATTCGGCGGCACGGTGCCGATCGGAAACTTAGTTTTCGGTCCGCTTATCGACCGTTACGGTTCACAATGGCTTTTGATCATGGGTTCGTTGTGGGCTGCAGTGTTGTGGTGGTGGTGCGACATTGAACGCATCGAACGCAATCGCAATGAAGTAGAAACAGTTCTATAAACCTTCGCAAAGTCGCACGAGACCCGTCACTTTCGACCCCTTAACCAGCGCAGCATCTTCACGACTGAGTTTTGCTAGTTGATCTCGCGCTTGGTCAAAACTCACAGCACCAACGTCATAGAGATCAGTGTTCACCGCAACCAACTCGATACCTAATTCGGTCGCGTATTGACGAATCGCTTGATGTTCTTTTGCAGAATCAGCCAACTCGGCCATCAACCCACAAAAAGCAACTTTTCTTTTGGCGTCAATGCTTGCGAGTGTCTCTAATGCCGCGCGCATTGAAGCCGGGTTCGCGTTATACGAATCATCAATCACGGTCGCACCCGACTGCAACTTTCGCATTTGCATTCTGAACTCAGAAATTTTCGCTGACGAAACCGCCGACGCCGCCGCGCGCATATCAATGCCAAGTGCGCCGGCCACACATAATGCCGCCAAAGCATTGTGTGCCATATGACGACCAGCAACTTGCATTTTCAACTCGACCTCGCCCCATGGCGAAGCGACATTCGCCGTCGCACAACCTCGATCGTCAATTGTGCACTTCACCATTCGAACATCTGCGTGTTCTGAGACTCCGTAACTGAAGACAGTTGCTTCAGTCGCACTGTGCATTGCCCACACGCGTTCATCATCACGATTCAAAATCGCAATACCCGTTTTTGGCAACGCTTCAATCAACTCGCGTTTCGCTTTTGCGACACCGTCAATCGACCCAACTCTTTCGGTGTGTGCCTTGGCCACAGCAGTGACGATGCCAATTTGTGGATGAGCCACCGCGCACAACTTGGCTATCTCGCCGAATCCGCGCATTCCCATTTCGAGCACCAGTGCTTGCGTCTCGTCGGGGGCATTCAAAATCGTCGTCGGCAAACCAAAATCGTTGTTGAACGAGCGCTCATTGGCATGAGTTTTAAAAGCGACACTCAGTGCACTAGCAACCAGATCTTTAGTCGAAGTTTTACCGACAGAACCAGTTATTCCCACAACGCGCTGACCTAAATTCTGTTCCAGTTTTGCCCTACCCCATGCGCCAAGTGTCAGCAACGCAGCAACTGTCTCACTGACTCGAATGGCTGTGCGGCCTTGCGGTTCGCGTGAAGTCAAATATGCGCCGGCACCGCGCTTAAGTGCATCGGCAATGAAATCGTGGCCATCACGTTGATCAATAATCGGCACGAATAATTGACCAGGCAATATTGTTCGCGAATCAAATGAGACGCCGGACAAGTGGGCGTTTGAGCCGACTAATTCTCCGACAACCGCGCGTGCAACATCTGCTGCCATGAAGCGCATACGGCTTTTATCCTAACTGCGAACTTGCGATACGACTGTTTAGCACCGTGATGCGAGTACCGTAAAGACGAATGATTAGCGAAAATCGCAAGTCAAAAACACGCGTCGTCGTTTTATTCGGTGGTGAATCTGCTGAGCACGATGTCAGCTGCGTGACTGCAGCCCATGTTCTGCGTGCTCTTGATCCACAAAAGTATGAAGTGTCGACTGTTGGCATCACTCGTGAAGGCAGGTGGGTTCAATCAGAGTTGCCGCAATCACAGAGTGTCAAAGCGCTAAGCGCGACAGGAACTGCAACAAGTTCAAACCTGGTTTTTGAAAAGACATCCAAAACAGAATCGCTAGTCGTTATTCCGTTATTGCACGGCCAAATGGGCGAAGACGGCACAGTGCAAGGTTTACTTGAACTGGCACATGTTGCATATGTCGGCTCAGGCGTTTTGGCCAGCGCAGTCGCTATGGACAAATCAGTCGCCAAACAAATCATGTCGGCAAACGGCATCGCCCAACAAAAGTTCTTGACTGTCAGAGATACCGACGACGCAAATTCAGCAATTGATCGTGCCATCAAAGAACTTGGTTTACCGATGTTCGTCAAACCAGCCAACATGGGTTCATCAATTGGTGTGAGCAAAGTCAAAACTCGACAAGAAGCAGACAAAGCATTAGCTAAGGCATTCGAATATGACGAATGGGTTCTCATCGAAGAAGCCATAACGGGTCGTGAAATAGAGGTTGCAGTTCTCGGCAATGAGTCACCTCGCGCATCAGTGCCGGGAGAAATCGTTCCGAGCCACGAGTTCTACGACTACGACGACAAATATGTTGGCGACGGTGCTCAGCTGTTAGTTCCGGCGCCGCTTTCAGCTGCAGAGATTTCTGAAGTGCAGCAGCTTGCGATCAAGATCTACCGAACTCTTCGCAGCGACGGTATGGCTCGCGTTGACTTCTTCTACGAAGAGGGCAAGCGGGGCTTTTTGTGCAACGAGATCAACACAATCCCTGGTTTTACGCCGATCTCTATGTATCCCAAGCTTTGGCAAGCCTCGGGTGTCAGTTACCCCGAGTTAATCGACGAACTAATCACGCTCGCCCTCGCTCGTCACGCCAAGCGTCGCAACAAAACTTCGCGCTAATTTCGCGACAGATATTCGCTAGCAATGCGCCATTGCCTATTCGTTAAGTGACGGTCACGAACCTGCTGGCGGAATGTTTATCTTCATTCCAGCAAACAAGAACACATCAATACTTGACCACTGATTGGCCGCCAAAAGTGCCGGCATCGAAACACAGAATTTCTTCATAATCACATACAACGAGTCACCTTGTGCAACTTCATAAGTGCCGGCGGGTCGATTGCCGCACCCAGGTTGACCAACAGGGCTCGCAGTCGTAGTTTGCTGAACGTTTGTCGACACGACTTGAGCCGACGGCGGAATACGCAACTTGCGCCCCGGATATGGAAACTGCGACGCTGCGACTAGACCGTTCCATGCCAGAAGTTCCGTGACTGTGATGCCAAATAAAGTTGCAACTTTGATCGGCGAATCACCTGCTTGAACGATGTACTCCTGTTCGACACCGATCGCACCGGGCGGCAAAGTAGTCGTTGTATTCGGCAGAGTTGTTTGCACCGGCGGAATTGTCGCAAAGTCAGTCGGCCCAATCGGCACAACAGTTGTTGCAGTGCCTGATACGTCGACGCCACAAGCACTTACAGCAAATGACGAGATGATTATTGCAATGCACGCGAATTGAAATTTACGACTCAGCATCACGCTCTATCGTAAGCGATTTTTATTGCGATAGCTGATCACACTTGATTTAGAAAATAGATCAATTCAATGGCTTTGCAGAGGCGACAATTGGCGACGGCAAATCGGTATAGCCCATTAAATATTTGTCGACACCGGCCGCTGCTGCCCGCCCTTCGGCAATTGCCCAAACGATCAAACTCTGACCGCGACCCATGTCACCTGCAACAAATACGCCTCTTACACTCGACATATAGTCGTCGTTTCGCGCGATATTGCCACGCTCATCAAACTTGAGGCCAAGATTCTCAATCCACGACGACTTTTCTGGGCCGATAAAACCAAGCGCCAACAAAACCAAGTCGGCTTTTAGTTCGCGTTGCGAGCCTTCAACTGGCACAAAACTGCCGTTCTCAGATTTGACATCAGTAATAACCAAAGCGCGAACATTGCCGCGTTCGTCACCTACAAACTTTTCAGTTGAAACTGCGAACATTCGCTCGCCACCTTCTTCATGAGCCGAAGATGTTCTAAAAATAAAACTCCACTGAGGCCATGGGTTATTTTCTGTACGTGTCGCTGGCGGCTGTGGCAAAATCTCGAGCTGCGTTATTGATGCAGCCCCCTGCCGAATTGCGGTGCCCAAACAGTCGGCACCCGTGTCGCCACCGCCGATGATTACTACGTGTTTTCCTTTGGCTGAGATATTTGTTTCGGGGAAATCGCCTTGCTGCACCTTGTTCGCAGGTGGCAGATACTCCATCGCTTGATGAATACCGTTGAGTTCACGACCTTGCACATTCAAATCGCGCCAGTTTGTTGCGCCACAAGCAAGAACCACAGCATCATGTGACGCCAACAAAACATCAATATCAACGTTTTCGCCAACGGTCGCGTTTGTTCGAAAGATTGTTCCCTCGGCAGACATTTGCTTGATGCGTCGTTCGATATTGATTTTTTCCATCTTGAATTCCGGAATGCCATAGCGAAGCAAACCGCCAACACGATCAGCTCGTTCAAGAACCAAAACATCATGACCCACCCGAGTCAACTGTTGCGCTGCAGCCAAACCCGCTGGGCCTGAGCCAATCACAACCACGCGCTTTCCGGTTTTCTGCGATGGCATCTGCGGCGTCACCCAACCTTCACGCCATGCGCGATCAATGAGTTCTACTTCAACTTGCTTTATCGTCACAGCATCGGAGTTAATTCCGAGCACGCACGCCGACTCACACGGCGCTGGGCACAGTCGCCCAGTGAATTCTGGAAAATTATTTGTTGCATGTAAGCGCTCGATGGCATCGCGCCAGTTGCCGCGATATACGAGATCATTCCAATCTGGTATCAAGTTTCCGAGTGGACATCCGTTGTTGCAAAATGGAATTCCGCAGTCCATGCAGCGACCGGCCTGCCGCGTCAACTCGTCAACAGGAAACGGTTCGTAAACCTCTTTCCAATCTTGCACTCGCACGGGTATTCGTCGACGCTTTGGCGTCTGACGGTCCCACTTCAAAAAGCCGGTTGGTTCACCCATGCAAACCTACTTTTGTCTTCTTGCTCTGTTCGGCGATAACACGCGCGTAGTCTCTCGGCAAAACTTTACGAATCTTGGCAAATGACGATTTCCAATCAGTCAAAATTTCTTGAGCACGCACAGAGTTAGTTAGCGCAGCATGCCGACTAATCACAGTCTTCAACCAAATCACGTCTTCTTTTTCAAGAGCAACAATGTCTACTAATTCAGTATTAACTCGCGTGCCAAACTTGCCGTCTTCGTCATAGACAAACGAAATGCCGCCAGACATTCCGGCTGCAAAGTTTCTGCCAGTCATACCGAGCACGACGACTCTGCCGCCTGTCATATATTCACAACCATGGTCACCGACGCCTTCTACAACGGCAGTCACGCCAGAATTGCGAACACAGAACCGCTCTCCGACCATGCCCGAAACAAATATTTCGCCACTTGTAGCGCCGTAACCGATGACGTTTCCGGCAATCACATTTTTGTGCGCGACAAACTTTGCTCGCCGATCGGGATGCAGAATTATCCGACCGCCAGATAGTCCTTTACCCAAGTAATCATTCGAATCACCCTCGAGTGTCATTTCGATACCGCGTGGCACGAATGCACCAAAACTCTGACCCGCCGAACCAGCAAAACGCAGTTTGATCGTCGCATCAGGCAAACCATTTGCACCAAATCGTTTTGTGACTTCATAACCGAGCATCGTGCCGACGGTTCGGTTCGTATTGTTGATCTTGTACTCATTGTTAGTTGGCAAGGCATCGTCAAGCGACTTGGCGCAGTCAACAATCAGCTTGTTATCAAGTGCCTCGCTCAGCGCATGGTCTTGCGCTGTTGATTTGTAAGGCATTTGCTTATACGGATTTTGTGGCGCCATCAAAATTGGCGAAATGTCAAGCCCACGGGCCTTCCAATGATCTACTGCAACTCGCGCATCAAGCATGTCAACCCGCCCAACTGCTTCTTGAAGTGTTCGAAAGCCAAGTTGCGCCAGATATTCACGAACTTCGGCAGCTACAAACTCGAAGAAATTCACGACGAATTCAGGCTTGCCAGCAAACTTTTTACGCAACTCAGGGTTCTGAGTCGCGATACCCACGGGACACGTATCTAAATGACAAACGCGCATCATGATGCAACCACTCACAACTAGTGGCGCGGTCGCAAAGCCAAACTCTTCGGCACCAAGAAGAGCTGCGATCATTACGTCGCGACCTGTCTTCATCTGACCGTCGGCCTGAACGACGATTCGCTCTCGAAGACCGTTCAACATCAGTGTTTGTTGCGTCTCAGCCAAACCCAACTCCCACGGTGCCCCGGCATGTTTAAGCGACGTCAACGGCGAAGCTCCGGTGCCACCATCGTGGCCAGAAATCAAAACAACATCTGCTTTGGCTTTAGCAACACCAGCAGCGACCGTGCCAACACCAACTTCGGCAACGAGTTTGACGTGCACCCGCGCAACTGGGTTCGAATTTTTAAGATCATGAATTAGCTGCTTGAGATCTTCAATCGAATAGATGTCGTGATGCGGTGGTGGCGAAATCAAACCAACACCAGCCGTCGAATGTCGAGTCTTAGCAATCCACGGATACACCTTGTGCGCCGGCAACTGACCACCTTCGCCGGGTTTGGCACCTTGTGCCATTTTGATTTGCAAATCATCTGCATTCACTAAATATTCACTCGTCACACCGAATCGGGCTGAGGCAACTTGTTTAATCGCCGACCGCTTCGAATCACCGTTCGCCATTGCGACATAGCGCTCTGAGTCTTCTCCGCCTTCGCCCGTATTGCTCTTGGCGCCAATGCGGTTCATCGCAATCGCCAAGTTTTCGTGTGCCTCGGCCGAAATTGATCCGTAACTCATTGCGCCGGTAGAAAATCGCTTAACAATCTCACTTACGGGCTCAACTTCGTCAATCGAGATCGGCTCGCGTGCGCCAGAAAACTCGAACAAACCTCGCAACGTTGAAAGCACTCGCGACTGATCATCAACTGACTTTGTGTATTGCTTAAAAATGTCGTAGCGACCCGAGCGAGTTGAATGTTGCAAACGATAAACAGTCTCCGGGTTAAACAGGTGATGCTCACCTTCTCGACGCCACTGATATTCGCCGCCGAGTTCAAGTTGTCGATGTCGTCGCTGATCTGGTCGCAACGGATACGCAGTCGCATGACGAGCCGCGACCTCTCGGGCGATCTCATCTAGCGAAATTCCGCCCAATCTTGAGACAGTGCCAGTAAAGAACTCATCAACGAGTTCACGCGACAAACCAATCGCCTCAAAAATCTGTGCGCCCGTATACGAAGCAACAGTCGACACACCCATCTTCGACATCACTTTCAAAACACCCTTGCCCGACGCCTTGATGTAATTTTTGATCGCTTTCTGCGCGTCCATCGCACCAAGACCAAACATTCCGCCCGACTCGCCACCTGCACTCGCCACTTCAACACTGCTATTCACCAAGTCTTCGATCGTCTCGAACGCTAGATACGGATTAATCGCACCTGCCCCATAACCAATCAACAGCGCCATGTGATGAACTTCGCGTGCATCACCTGTTTCGATGATCAAACCGACTTTCGTACGTTGTTTTTGACGAATCAAGTGATGATGCACCGCACTTGTCAACAACAAACTTGGTATCGGCGCAAATGTGTCGTCACTATTGCGATCTGAGATCACGACAATGCGCGCACCTTCGTCAATCGCTTTTGACACGCGGGCACGAACCTCATCAATTGAGTTGCGCATTGCTTCGGCACCATCTGCCACTCGATACAACCCGCTCACAACAACAGACTTCAGATGATCAAAGTTTCCGTCGTCGTTGATGTGAATAATCTTGGCTAATTCATCATTGTCGATAATCGGAAATGGCAAAACAAGTTGCTTGCAGTTTTCGGCTGTCGCCTGCAACAAGTTGCCTTCGGGTCCGCAAGTTGAGCCAACTGATGTGACAATCTCTTCGCGAATCGCATCAAGCGGCGGGTTCGTCACTTGTGCAAACATTTGCGAGAAATAGTCGAACAAAAGTCTCGGGCGCTCTGACAAAACAGCAATCGGTGTGTCAGTGCCCATCGAACCGATTGGCTCTGAACCTGTCAGTGCCGTCGGTGCCATAATCAACTTCAGTTCTTCGTGTGTATAACCAAACATTTGTTGACGACGAAGAACGCTTTCGTGGCTAAACACAACATGTTCACGGTCGGCAAGCTTTTCAAGCTCAACTTGCCCTTCGGCGAGCCACTTTTCGTAAGGTTCGCTCGCGGCGAGTGATTCTTTAATCTCATCGTCACCAATTATTCGGCCTTGCGAAGTATCAACGAGAAGCATCTTGCCCGGTTGCAAACGTCCTTTAGCGACAATCTTCGCCGGGTCAATGTCAACAACGCCAACTTCGCTCGCCATAATTACGCGATCATCATCGGTGACCCAATATCGACTCGGTCGCAAACCGTTGCGATCTAAAACTGCGCCGATAACTGTGCCGTCAGTGAATGCAACACTTGCCGGCCCATCCCATGGCTCGATTAACGAGCCGTGATAGCGATAAAAAGCTCGCTTTGCTTGCGACATCGTCGTCGAGTTCTCCCACGCTTCAGGAATCATCATCAACATTGCGTGCGGCAAACTTCTTCCTGACAAATGCAAAAGTTCGAGCACTTCGTCGAAACTTGCCGAGTCAGATCCGCCAATCGTGCAAATCGGAAACGCTTTTTCTAAATCAGGGATCAACTCGGTGGCCAACAGCGACTCCCGCGTCCGCATCCAGTTTCGGTTTCCTTGAACAGTATTGATCTCACCATTGTGTGCGATGTATCGATATGGGTGTGCCAGCGGCCACGAAGGAAAAGTATTCGTTGAGAATCTGCTGTGCACCAGCACCAAGGCCGACTCAATTCGCTCGTCACTCAAGTCGGTGAAAAACATCTGCAACTCTGGCGTGGTAAACATGCCCTTGTATATAACTGTGCGTGACGATAACGACGGAAAATAAGTCTTGAGTTCGTCGGACAATTCGTGCTCAATGCGTTTGCGCAAAATAAATAGTCTGCGATCTAGATCGATCAACTTCGTGCCGCTTGGGTCATCCACAAAAAACTGCATGAAAGTTGGCATCACACGCAGCGCACTTGCGCCAAGACAACTCGGGTCAACGGGCACACTTCGCCAACCGAGTGTGCGCAACTTCTGTTCACTGACGATCAGTTCGATTTGCGCTCGTGCTTTGTTTGCGAGTTCTTCGTTTTGTGGCAAAAACGCCAAGCCCACGCCGTAGCTACCGACACTGGGTAATGCAAAATCGGTTACCGCACTAAAAAACTTGTGCGGAATCTGCAACAAAATGCCCGCACCGTCGCCTGTTTGCGTCTCAGCGCCTGTCGCGCCGCGATGCTCCATACTGCAAAGCGCACCGAGACCAGTTGAAACAATTTCGTGACTCGCCCGACCATGCATGTCGACAACAAACGACACACCGCAGGCATCATGCTCGAATCGTGGGTCGTAGAGCCCTATGGCTTGTGGTGTATCTTGCAAAATTGTCGCCTCTTAGGTTTGGTTTCAGCCACAATTGGCTGACTAAACGAGACGACGCTGGCTCGAGATTTAAAGTCTAGACAGTTGGCGGTCTAAATTTCGCCGGCCTTTTTTCGAAATTCGACATCACGGCTTCGACCTGATTCGGCTTGCCAATTAGCGAATAAATGATCCGTCGCTCTTCGGCGAAATGCTCGGCTGCTCCCGCATTTGAAAGGCGGTTAATCAACGCCTTCGCGCCACGAACGGCGTCGGGGCTTCGATCGGCAATCTCTCGGGCAATCTGCATTGCCATTTCAAAAGGCTTGTCACTAAGGCGCGTTACGACACCGAGTGCGTGTGCTTCGACACCCGAGATGATTCGCGCGCTGAAAACCAAATCTTTTGCAACATCGTCCCGTACAAGTCGCGACAACATCAAAGTGCCAGTCATGTCGGGTATCAGACCCCAGTGAACTTCGCGCATCGCAAATTGCGTTTCACCGTGCGCGACTCGAATGTCGGCACCGAGCGCCAATTGCATGCCACCACCTAGTGCATGCCCTTGCAATGCTGCAACAACTGGTACCGGCACTTCTTGCCACACCCAACAGATCTGTTGTGCCAAATGCGTAATCGCACCAGGTTGCATTGCGCCTGCGTTCTCACTCGAACTTGTGTTGCCTTTGCTGCCGTCGCCGCTTTTTCCACTGTCGGCCATTGACTGAAAACTTCCAAAGTCGAGCCCGGCACAAAATGAGTTGCCGTTGCCCGACAAAACAACTGCACGAATCTCGCGATTAGTCACAAGATCGTTACCCGCTTTTGCAATCGCATCAAACATCGCCGGGTCAAGCGCGTTGCGCTTATCGGCGCGATCAAGTCGTACGTCAGCAATGCCATCGCTAATCGTCACCGTGACTCTGTCGTTGTAGTTTTTGGCCTCAGTTGCCGACATTTTGACTCCGATCATTCAAAATTTAGTCTCACCAAGTCTCGCATGGCTTCGGGCTCGTGGCACACTTGAAGCCATGAAACTTAACCTGACAAATGATGAACTTCTTTCAACCACTCGCAGTGTGCGCAAGCGTCTTGACTTTGACCGCCATGTTGAACGTGCAGTCGTAGAAGAATGTCTCAATTTGGCACTACAGGCGCCAACCGGTAGCAACAGCCAAGGCTGGCACTGGATCGTGGTTGAAGATGCCGCTAAGCGCAAAGCACTCTCCGACATTTATAAGGAAAATTTCAAACTCTATGCCAGCCTTCCTGGTCGAAAATACGCTGACGGTGATCAGCGCATCGCACAAATGCCAAAAGTGCGCGACTCGGCGATGTTTCTTGCCGACGAAATGCATCGCGCACCAATGTTGATGATCCCATGTATTGAAGGTCGCCTCGAAAATGTCGACGTCGCTACAGGCGCTGGCGGTTGGGGCTCGCTTTTGCCGGCAGTCTGGAGTTTCATGTTGGCTCTGCGCAGCCGCGGCATGGGTTCTGCTTGGACAACAATTCATCTGATTCTTGATGGCGAAAAGAAAGCCGCAGAAATTCTCGGTATTCCGCAAGACAA
>SXGR01615196.1_pt1 | contig 14000 bp, 10 predicted proteins | sample 3174711 | NCBI WGS metagenome assembly SXGR01 (sample SAMN11356860, study PRJNA531348) | freshwater metagenome | isolation source: freshwater sample F1-60 | place: China: Fuxian Lake, Yuxi | collected 2017-12-25
GCATGAACTGGGCGGGGAACGTCATTGTGCCGGCTGCCCTCGAGATGGTGACCCGTCCTTCCTCGAGCGGCTGGCGCATGGTCTCCAGGACACTCCGTTTGAATTCGGGGAGCTCGTCCAGGAACAAGACCCCGTGGTGGGCGAGGGAGATCTCGCCGGGTGTAGGATGGGCATTGCCGCCCAGCAGGCCTGCATCGCTTGCCGTGTGGTGCGGCGTGCGGAATGGCCGCTGCGTGACGAGGCCCCGACCGGTTGGAAGCAGCCCGCAGACGCTGTGAATCTTGGTAGTCTCCAGCGCCTCGTCGAGGGTGAGTGGCGGCAGAATTCCGGGGACACGACGGGCCAGCATGCTCTTGCCCGTCCCAGGCGGCCCGATGAGCAGGAGATTATGCCCCCCGGCTGCGGCAACCTCGAGGGCCCGCTTCACGGATTCCTGTCCCTTCACATCGGCAAGGTCGAATTCCTCGTCGGGCTGGGCCTCGAAGAGAGCCTCCACGTCGACCCGCGCCGGTGGGATCTCGACGGAGCCTTCAAGGAACAGCGCCGCTTCGTGGAGGTTGGCAACCGGGATCACATCGAGTCCGGAGACCACGGCCGCCTCGGCGGCATTCTCCCGGGGCACCAGTACGCCCCGACGTCCCTCGGCCCGGGCCTGGAGCGCCACCGCGAGGGCGCCGCGGACGGGTCGGACCGCCCCGGTCAGGGCCAGTTCGCCAATCACCAGGTAGTCGTCGAGACGCGTCGGCTCGATCTGGTCGGTGGCGGTCAGGATCCCGATGCCGATGGCGAGGTCAAAGCTCGGTCCCTCCTTCCGGGTGTTGGCGGGTGCGAGGTTGATCGTGATGCGGGTGTCCGGGAACCGGAACGATGAGTTCGTGATGGCGGTGAGCACACGGTCCCGGGATTCTCGGACGGCGGCGTCGGGGAGTCCGACCACAACGATCCCCATCTGTCCGTAGCCGCTGTCGACCTCGACCTCGATGGGGGCGGCGTCGACACCCTGGACCGCCGCGGAATGGATTTGAGCGAGCATCGGTCCAAGTATCCCAGACCACGGGCGTTCGTCCCTCCCCAGATTTAGGGATACCTAGGGGACTGGTATCCGGAGAGGAGACAGGGAGGGGACTCACACGGGGCCGCGGAGGCACGGAGGACGCAGGTGGGGGATGAACTTTGGAGACACCGGAGCCGATCATCAGCCCGGTGGTGAGACCTGTTTGGGTGGGTGCCGCAGTGCCCTGCGGCACTGGGTGCGAAAGCACCCACCCGTGGAGCCGTCTTGCGAACCTGGGCTCCAGCCGGGAAACGCGTAGGCACCGAGGGACGTGGAGCGCACAGGCCCAGGTGGATTCACGCGGACGCACGAAGGGAGATAGGGGAGGGATGGATCGGAAACCGGGATTGTGAGGAGGGACCCGCCTGTGGATGCCTCGGGAATCCGTCCGGGGTTTGTGGAGTCCCGGCACCTGGACGCTTCAAATCTTCCCCAAATGCCTTTTCCCTCCTCCGTGGCTCCGCGTCATCGCAGGGGTCCTCATCGCCTTGCCATCCCACGTCGTCACCTGGTCTCCGTCGCTGACCGTCCCGCTCACCCACGACTGTCCGTGGAACTGCCGGTATTGCGGTTATCGGTCGGATCGCCAGGGCCTCATCTCCGAGGCGGAACTGGAGCGTCTCCTGCAGCGGGCGGTCCGGCAGGGGGCGACCGAGGTGCTGTTCCTCTCGGGCGAGATCCCCGGTTCGCTCCCGCACATCCGCCAGGAGCTGGAATCCCGGGGGTTCCGGGATTTCATCGAGTTCGCCCAAAGAGCCTGTGAGCAGGCCCTCAGACTGGACCTTTTGCCTCACTGCAATCTTGGAGCGATGTCGGCCGAACAGTTCGCGCGACTCGGTCCGTTGAACGCCTCGATGGGGCTCATGCTCGAGAACGTGGACGAGGCGTTCAACTGGACGGTGGCCCCGGAGAAATCGGTCGCGGGTCGGCTCCGGACTCTCCGTGCTGCCGGCGAGGCCCAGATTCCCTACACGAGTGGCATCCTGATCGGACTCGGCGAATCCCGAAACTCACGACTCCGGTCGCTCGACACCTTGGCGGAACTCCATGCCAAGTTCGGTCATCTCCAGGAGATCATCCTCCAGAATTTCATCCCGAACACCGGCTCCGCCATTCGCGGGTCTCCCCAGCCGCTCCAGTTCGAGGATTACATCGAACTCATCCGGCACTGGCGTCGGGTGGCCCCCGGAGTGGCGATCCAGATTGCGCCGAACCTCAACCCGTTCTGGCGCGAGCTTCTGCCGTTGATCGACGATCTCGGTGGCATCAGTGCCGATGGAGACCTCGTCAACCCGGATACGCCGTGGGAGGCCCCCCAGGTCTACCGTAAGGCCTGCGCATCGCTTAGAATCGTGCTGCGGCATCGGTGGCCGGTCTACGATGCGTTCGTGCAGCGCGGCTGGATCAGCTCCGAGGTCCGTCGGGTGATTGACACCCGGACCGTCAACCTGCCCGGTGGCGTCGGCCTGACGTTCCAGAACCGTGTCCGACTGGCTCCGGAAATCCTCTCGAAACCGTTCCTGGGACAACGGCTCACCGTGGAGGACTGCCTGGAGCTGGTGGGTCGGGATGGAGCGGCGGCGGAGGAGATGAGGGTGGCCGCAGACGAGCTGAACCGTCGGATCCACGGGGATGAGGTGACCTACGTGGTCAACCGGAACGCCAACTTCACGAACGTCTGCGTCACGCACTGCTCCTTCTGCGGATTCTATCGGCCGGCCGGGCATCCGGAGGCCTACACCCGCAGCATCGAGGCGGTGGTCGACCGTCTCGCTCAGACCCCTTGGGTCACCGAGGTCTGTCTTCAGGGTGGGATCCACCCGGAGCTGGGGTTCGACTACTACGCGGCACTCCTTCGTGGGATCCGGGCCGCGTTGCCCCGGGTCCACCTCCACGCCTACTCGCCGATGGAGATCCATTCGCTCGAGGCCAAGACGGGGTGGTCCTTTGAACGGATCCTCGGGACCCTGATGGAGGCGGGGCTGGGGTCGATGCCGGGGACTGCGGCGGAAATCCTGGATGACTTGGTTCGCCAGAAGGTCTCGCCGGAAAAGCTCTCCGCGGCGCGGTGGGTGGAGATCGTCCGGACCGCGCATCGATTGGGCCTGCGTTCAACGTCGACCCTGATGTTCGGCCACACAGAGACGTGGTCCGACCGGTTCCGTCACATGGACCTGCTGCGCCGGATCCAGCTGGAGACCGGAGGGTTCACCGAATTCATCCCGTTGGCCTTCGTGCCGTATCGGAACCGCCTTGGGGCCCGACTGGCCCGGGAAGGGCAGGGCGGATTGGAGGCGGTGGCACGTCGCGGGGAGTCCCTCATCCGGACCCTCTATCCGATCGCCCGCCTGTTCTTCGGAGAGGCGATCCCAAACCTACAGACGAGCTGGGTGAAACTGGGGCCCGAGCAGGCCGCCCAGATGCTGCATCACGGGTGCAACGACTTCGGTGGGACCCTTTACGAGGAAAGCATCACCCGCGAAAGCGGGGGTCCACATGGGGAGTGTCTGGAGGCGGAAGCCATCCGCACCTGGATCCGCTCGATCCAAAAGAATCCCCGCCAACGGACCACGCTCTACGGTCCGGTGGCGGAGGGGGCGGGTACGGTAGGGGCCGGGGCCCCTCTCCTCACTTAAGGAAGCGCACCGCGCCGGTGGCGACGTCATACACCCCCAGCAGGATCTGGATGCGGCCTTCTTCCTTGGCCTTGCGGAGGATCTCGCTGCGGGCCAGGAGCTGCTGGAGCTGCCAGCGGACATTCACCTCCACGGCCTCGGTCTGGTTCTTGATCGCGGCAACGCCTCCTGGATGGGCCTCGAGGGCGGGGCGGATTGCACGGATGAAGACCGGCATGTTGCCCGGGGGATTGGCACCATCGAGGGCGGCGTTCACGGCACCGCACTTGGTGTGACCGAGGACGAGCAGGGTGTGGACCCCGAGGGCCTCGACGCCGAACTCGAAGGTCCCGGCCGCGTCCGGGCTCTGGTAGTTCCCGGCGACCCGGACGACGAAGAGGTCGCCGACGCTCTGGTCGAAGATCATCTCGACCGGGACCCGGGAGTCGGCACAGCTGAGGATACCGACCGACGGGGACTGGCCGATGTCCCCGGTAACTTGGATGCGTTCCTGGAGCCACGAATGGGTCATCACGCCGCCACTGAGATAGCGCTTGTTGCCAGAAGCCAGGTCCTCGAAAGCCTTGCCTTTCGGGATGCCGGTGGAGCTTTTGCGAGGGGCCGCGGGAGCCGGTGTGGTCTCGGCGGCCTGGCAATTTGAAGACAACAGGAGACCGAGCAGGAAGGAGGCGACGGTCAGGATGGATTGGATTTTCACCTGCCGTCAGAGGATCAGCCCATCCACGACCCGTCAAAACAAGATCTCGGCGTGTTCATCCAGGATCCGGTCCGCTCCTCAGTTGAGGAACCGCACCATGACGGTGGAGACGTCGTAGATGCCGAGCAGCAACTGGAGCCGGCCCTCGTCCCTGGCCTTGCGCAGGATTTCACTCCGGGCGAGGAGCTGCTGCATCTGCCAGCGGACGTTGATCTCCGCGGCTTCATCGAGGGACTTGATGGCCGCGATGCCCCCGGGTGCCGCTTCAAGTGCGGGACGGATGGCCCTCACAAAGGCCAGCATGCTGCCGGGGAGGGTGGCACCCTGCAGGGCGGCATTCGCGGCGCCGCACTGCGTGTGCCCGAGGACCATGAGGGTGTGGACACCCAGCCCCGCGACCCCGAATTCAAAGGTTCCCACGGCACCCTCGTCTTGGAAGTTGCCTGCTACCCGGACAACGAAGAGGTCACCGACACTCTGGTCGAAGATCATCTCCACAGGCACCCGGGAGTCGGCGCAGCTCAGGATGCCCACCGACGGGGTCTGGCCGCTGTCGCCAGAGGTCACCTGGAGCCGTTCCTGGAGCCACGAGTGGGTGTATACCCCGCCCCTGAGGAAGCGCAGGTTGCCCGCCTGGAGTTCCTTGAGGGCTCTCCCACGGGGGATTCCGGCGGGTTTTGGATCGACGGGCGGCTTGGTCGGGCCGACGGGAGTCGGGGGGGGGGCTCTTGGAAAGCTGTGCCGACGCGACGTCGCAGGTGAGGATTGTGAGGGCGAAGGCGAGGGAGAGAGAGCGCGAGTTGAAACGGTGCATCACCGATCGCTATTCAAGATCCAGGTTCGGTCAACACAGGATTTGAGCAGTGTCGTGAAGCACGCAAAGGCGGACAAGTTTGTGCGATCAAAGGCGGACTGACTCAAAAGGCGGTTGTGGTGAGGAGGATCTGGGGTCTGGAGCGGTGAGCGGGTTCATTGGCGAGGATGGTGACATTCCCATCTGCGTGGAGGCAGTGAACCAGACGTGAGCCGGGTGGCCGCCCGACCGGAAGACGCTGGGTACCAACCGGGACTCGTCCGTCGGAACCGACCCTGACGCTAGTGCGCTGGCTCCAGAAGTACGGCCACCAAGGGCAGCGTGGAACTGGGCGGAGGACGGATCGTCCCTCGCAGAGCGCGGCCTTGGCGGCCGCGTCTGGAGTCATGGCGATCTCGCGGTGTCGTTCGGCGCGGTTGCGATGCTGGCGGAGGTCCTGGATGAGCGGGTTGGCAGCCTCCGGGGTGAGGATCGATTCGGCAGAGAAGAGGCTGGGGAGGCGGCGTTGCCAGTAAAGGTGGAGTCGCTCGACTTTGCCCTTGGCCTGGGGGGTGTGGGCATAGCGGAGGCTGATTCCGTAGAAGTGGAGAGCCGATCCGAGCCGGGTGAGGGAGTCCGGGTTCTGAGGGAAGAAGAGGCTGTGACAGTCGACGTAAAGTTCGAGAGGGAGTCCGTACTCGCAAAAGGCAGCGGGAAGGAAGTCGAGATAGGCCAGGAGGTTCTCGGCGTGGTACAGGCGGGCACCAGTGCAGAGACGGGTGCAATCGTCGAGGAGGTCCAGGAGCGGATAGAGCCGGCGGTGATGGTGGAGGAACCAAGGGTGGGGCGATGCGTCGAGCTGCCAGAGGGCACCGAGTTTGAGGGACTGCCAGCGTCGTGTGGCGGCCTTTGGGCGTGGCCGTGGGGTGTCATGGGCAAGGTCGTGGGCCAGAGCCCACCGACGGACGCTGGCTGGATCGACCTGGAATTGGAGGCGGCGAAGCATCTCGGAGGCGACAAAGCGGTAGGCGGCGGGAGGCCGGGCGCTGAGGAGCTTGCGGGCGAGTGCGACGACCGGTTTGGGCCAAGCCTCAGAACGATTGCCACCAGAGAGCCCGGGGGACCAACTGGCGCTGGTGCGGGTGGCACAGGAGCGCAGGAATGCGGCATAGAGCTCGTAGAAGCGGGTACGTCCGATTCCAAGGCGCTCGGCGGCAAAGGAGGCGCAGAGGTGCCCTTCGCGGAAGGAGGTAAAGACCTCGCGGATCAGTGGAGAGCCGAGACGGTGGGCGAGTTGGCGGTAGTGCTTTTCACAGCCAGAAGACTGACCGGGTGGGGCTACCGGGTCGATGCCCGCACGACGGCCCTGCGGGCCTTCCGTCGGCCTCCGCTACGCTACGGCCTCCTCCAGGCCCGCAGGTCCGTGGACGTCCGCCTTTGATCGCACACTTGTCCGCCTTTGCGCGCACGGTGTTCGCCTTTGATCGCAACGCGACACCAGGAAATGCGACGAGGTACTTGGGAATGGGTTTGGGATTCGGAGTCCCCACAAAGTGGTGACAGGGTGCTGCGAGGCGCAGGGAGGTGGTTTGAGGGGGAATGGGGTTGCCCCGGTTATCGTTTTTCTGCCGATCCCAACATTTACTACTGCGGCTTCAGACCGGTCATCACCGTCCTTTGAAGAAACAGTCGGACTGCCTCAATTTCAGCGGTGTTCCAGCAGGCTTCGACTTGGCCTATCCGGTAGCGTCCATGACAGCCTCTTTCGCCAGCGAAAGAAGGATAGAGGACTCCTTGGGCGTTCTGGTTTGGTCGAGCAGTGTGTCGAGGGCTACCCGAGCCTGTTTGGGAGGGAGGCTGGTGATGCGGGCAAGTTCACCGCCCCACTTGGAAAGGACGGTTTGTTCTGTGGTCTCGACGTATTGAGCGAGCTGGTCGACCTCTTGAAGCGAATGGGCGAGGTCGGCCAGAGCCTCGCCAGCCATTTCTAGGGCTTCGTCTCTTGAGTCCTCATCATCGGCCAAGTCATAGGCGTCACATGCTTCGTCAAGATTGTCGGTGGTGCCGGTCAACTCATCGAGAGCCTCCTCGAAGTCGGACAGTTCATCGACAGAGCCGCCCTTGGCCATGAGTGAATCTGCAAAGTCCAAGACTTGGGCGTTCAGCACCTTCAAGGCGGGCACAGTCTTTTCGGTGATGGGGGCGTTCCCGAGGCGAAGGATGTCAGAAAGGATGGAGTCGATAACTGCGGGCATGGTGTCCGTTAGCCTACCCTTTTTCGTTTTCCAACGATAGGGGTCGAAAGTTCTATTCGGGTCCCAGTTTGGTTCTGCGCGGTCATTTGAAGCCTACCCGTGTTGCCCACGGGTTCGCATCAAACGGCTCCCCTAAAATCGCGCGCCCTTCCGAGATGGCTTCGACTATCAGTCGTTTGGACACGAACTGCGGGTTCACGGTGGCGTCACCGTTGGTTAGAACACACGCAAGGGTTGAGAGTCCTCCCATCTCACCTTGGCGAAAGGGAGCAACAAGCGCCTCGGTGATCGCAAGCGGCGTGGCTTTGGATAGCTCTCCTTTCCACTCAATCCCGTCTTCTGAATTCGTGAGCACCAACACCCGGACATCGAGTTCGGAGTGTGAAATCAACTGCCAATCGAAGCCGATACACCCACCCCCATGTTCAAAGCTCCCCGAGGCAACCCGGTTGATCCGAAGGTCAGGATCTGCCGCAGCCAAGACGCCCAGAATGAAGTCGTTGTTGGTGAGGTTGATGGTCATGAGCTGCCTATTTCCGACGCGCTTTTTTGGGTTTCTTCCCTATGACTCCTTTTACTGCCCAAACGTCGAAGTTGAACTCGATTCCAAGCTCTGCTGCGCCTTTTTCGATAATTGGCCTGAGAATCTGTAAATCAATCCATTCGGGATTCACCCCACCTTTATCCAATACGACGAACCAGAGAGTCGGGTCATCTTCACCCCCACCGAACCGTAACGTCTTAATAAGTGCCTTGGTAAAATCGGCTTTGTCATCGGGTGAACACGGTTCACAAAACACGGTAGAGTCGTCGCTTCCAGCCAAGACGGCCAGGCATCCGTCGCTTTTCGGGTCGTAGACCCTGTACCAGCTGAAGGCCGTTGGTTCATAATAACCAAACGCCACGGATTTCACCTCAATGTCCCCGCATGCAGCGGCCACCGCACCTGCGACGTAGTCGTGGCTATCGAGGGGATTGTTCATGGTTGAGACTCATGTTCGTCGGCTCCCGGGATCGCACGTACTCGGGGGGCGAATACAGACCTGAACTCTTCAGCCCGCCTCTTCATCCAGCTGAAGCCACGGTCCCAGTCACCGCGGTGTCTGGGGTCGAAGTCCTTCAAATAATCCACAATCCGGCAGTCCTGTTTCTCGGGCAGTTCTTGCCAGTCGAGCGTGCCCAGCACTGCCTCGATATCCTGCTGACTTTTCTTGAGGACTCGGAAGGACTGCTTGGCGTTGGGTCCTCGAAGGTACAACTCACAACCGAGTCTGCTGTGCATCGTGCTCGCGGTCAGGCTGATGGAGAAACCACTCCGCCCAATGCTGACGGTGTACCAGTGCTGAGGCCGGGGGGTCTGGAGACTGAACATCTCCCCTTGGGCTCTGCAGTAATCTCTGAACCCGGTCCAAAACTCCATGTAGAGGGACTTCGTTTCAGACAGCTCGGCCGTCGCGTTGTGCGCGGCAGCGACGTAGTCGTTCGGACTTGAGACGAGCCGGAAGTGGGGTGCTGGGAGCGAATCCCCGATGCGGAGGACCTCCACCTCGACGCCGTAGAGGCGAAGGCGGCCAGAGGTACACTCGTTGAGGTAATCGAAGGTCTGCCGGTGCTCTTCAGTGAACGTCTTCGCAATCCAGATGAGGATTCGGGCTTCGAGCCCAGAGGCGTAGGTGAGGACCTTCCCGAGGTGGTCGTGGTTGGTCTTTTCGAGCTGATTTTCGATGACGACCTTGGTGTTGGAGGAGGCGTCCGTGGCCACGATGTCGGCGGAGTACGGCCCTACAGCCACTTCCACCCGGTCGAGTTCCAGCTCCAGGTTTAGGGCGTCCGAAAGACGACGGAGGTTCTCCTCCTGCGCGAGCCACGGAGTGAAGTCGCGTGCCTCGTCCGGCCAGATGGTCCGGAGGTCAACGGGTTCGAGGGAGCCGAGAGGGGAGGGCATGGGGGCTATTGGCTGGAGTGTCTACGGCAAGGGGTGCAGCAGGTGGGATCCGCGGAGGGCCTCGAAGTATCCCGTGAGTTGGCGGGCACGGTTGGTGTTTCTGAACAATAGCCCGGCCTCGATGTTCCTCTTCTGCGCGGCTTCGGTGAAATTGGCCGAGGTGATCAGGACCGTCTCTCCGTCGATCGCGATGAATTTGGCGTGGAGGCATGCCCGCTCTTCGCGGTTCATCTCCAAGGCTCGAGGGTCGTACCAGACCTCGGGACGGGGCTTCCAAGGCCAGTGCTTCTTCCAGAACTCATGGGCAAAACGCAGGACGATGCTTTCGTTGGTTGAGGTGTCGGTGAATCCCCGACTGACATCCACGTGCAGGACTACCTTGATGGTCGGAGATTCCTGCATCCGCTTGGCCAATGGTTCGAGAATGGTTCGCGCCTGATGGAAGGCGTAACCCGCTATGACAATCTCGGATTGAGCCCTCAGAAAGAGCGAGGTTACGACCGCTTCTGTCGCAGCCGTGGGAACCCCAGGAACATCCGGTCCAGAGAGTACCAAGTCGGCGGCGATTTCGTCCCGGGACTGGATGCATCGGCTGGAATGTGCTGCTCGCAGTAAAACGGCTACCTGTTGCTCAGTGAAACCGAGCTGAGCCAGGTGTCGAAAATCCTCGGCAACGGCGGCGGCATGTCCGCCGATGTAGTTGGCAAGAATGGACGGCGAAGAGTCCAAGCTGACCCATTGATTCCGGATGGCCTCGGACAGGGCCTCCAGTTGCTGGGTCGGAAGGGTCGAAATGCTGGGCGCGGCTTCAGACATGCTTGAAGAACTCCACGCCGGATTTCTCAACGGTGGAAACCAACAGGCTTCGGTCGAGGAAGTCGTTTCGCTGCTCGCACGACGTTTCAGGAATCAGCATGCAGCCGTGACAGGCGGCTCCGAGAAGTGGAGCCGGGTCATGGTCAGCCGGATGATGATGAGAACAGACCGGGTCATTTGAGCAGAGTTGTCCCATTTCCAACGCTCGCCGGAAGAAGTGCTGCACTCGTTTTCCGGCCTCCACGAGTCCCCCCAGGGTTCCTTCTGCATCGTTGCTGCTGGTGTGAAGCAGCACGGCATATCGACCTGGTTTTTCTGGCGTTCCGGGGGTGCAGTAGATGCGCTCTCGGATGGAAGAGGCAGGGTAGCCGCAATCCAGCGTAATCGCTGTCATGAGGCTGTGCGACAGCGTGTGGAGCATGTAGTACTGAATGCCCGGGAACTGGCGGGTCTTGTTGGCGTGCTCCCCTTGCCACTGCTTGAAGCCTTGAGCCAGTACTTGCCCTCGACTCAGGACCTCAGGTCTGCGTGCCCATTTCTCAATCTCGTCCGCTTTCAAGACGATGAAGATGCCTTCGCCACGGCTCTCAATGGCTGGAAGCCAAGAGGAGTTGAGGCTGAGGCTGGCGGGGTTGACGGCGAGGCTCAGTTCGTCCGGAAGCTCTCCGTTGACGTCAGCCCCCAAAGACTCGAATCGAGTGAAGCCAAGGAGGGCGACGACTTCGCGAAGGCGGTGAACGAGGACAACCTTGTCGACCAAGCTCATCGACGGATTCGGTGTCCCGTCACCTGCAGCCCCCCAGCGGTTGCGTGGTAGGAGTCGGGCGAAGAAGTCGCCGTCCGGCACGTCGCTTCCGAGTTCTGGTTTGGCCTCGTTCAAGACCTCGAATTCAGCGTCCTTCACCGGGACGTCGACCGCTTTTTTGATTCCGGCGCGGATACGTTCGATGCTCGCCCAAACCTCTTCGGCGGACAGCGTTCCCAGGAATCCTCGCACCGCAGGTTTCCGCATCTCGTAGGCCAGCTCTTGTTGGTCGGCGACGGTGCTGAAGTGGGCCTCCCAGAGCGAAGAGACTGTTTCGTCTGCCCCTGAGCGGTTATCTGGAATCGAAATGACCGAGAGCGCCTGGGGGAAGTAGGCGTTGCTCGCACTCCGGGTGAGTAACCGGCTCCAGCAATCGCAGGCCTCGGCAGCATGGGCACCCAACCAGAGACGTTGTCCGGTGCAGCGCCCCAGAGACTTGGTGGCTTTTCGGGCCGCTTCGGCGAGGAGCCGAAACGCTCCGCAATCACAGCAAACTTTGATATCTGCGATTTGGCCTGTCGTTCCGGACTCTTCCAGATAGAGCTGGCCGCCACACCGTCGCCCGTAATGGTGGGCATATCCGGACCAGTCCAGGTCATCGATGTGTCCGTTCTCGCAGGCTCGGACGAATCGTACTGGGACCACCTCATGATTGGTTCCGGAGTCTCTGAATTTCCCAGCTTGCAGCCTGTCTCGGTGAACCAGTCGCCGGCGGGTTCCGCCTGGTACATCGATGGTTTCCTGTACCAGAAACCATTGCGGGAACACCCATCCGGTGATGCCGCTGGTCCTCCCCGGTTGGTCATCCTCATTGGCAGGAGGCTTCCTCAGGGTGAGGTGGGGATTGTTCAAGCGAGCCCTGATCTTCGCGATGAGGCGGGGCTCCTCGATGTTCGGGTCCTTGGCACCGGAATAGTACCAATGGTCGAGTCCACCAATGATGATGCTCGTCTCAGGGAGGTCCATGAGTGCCCCTGGACCAAAGGTTGTCAGCACCTGACTGGCGCGGAGTTCGGACTTGCTCATGGGCTTAGAAGGTCTTGGCGAGAATGTTCACCGATGGTTCCACATCGCGCATCGAGCGGTTGGAGCGGAAGAGACGGTATTTCTCTCGCGGCTGAGGCAGGTCGGGTTCGAGGAATGGATGGAGCAGCGGCGGCTGGTTCTCCAGCTCTGTCCCGTACTGGAGGGTTGCTCCGTGGTCTTGAGCGCCCTTGGCGAGTTGGTACCAGGTATCCAAGAGGCTGATGCAGCGTTGCCGGACGTGGTCGCTGAGTTGTTGCAGTTCAGTCGTCGTTTCCCCTGGGGCCGTGAGTCGGTGTGTTTCGGCGCGTTGGGCAAACACGTTGGCCAAGGGCTCCAGATTGGCGCGTTCTGAGACCACCTCTGAAGCCCCAGCGCTCTTGGTCAAGCTGGTCAGTTGATGGCGAGCCAGCGCGACCAGCGAGGATGCCAGGGCGCGGTCCAAGGCTCGGGGTGAGAACGGGGTCACGCTCGTGGCCTCCACGTTTCGGTAGAATGTCTGGTGGTACCTCTCGAATCGCTCGTAATGCGAACGGTCGCGAGCTTTGTGGACATTCAAGAGAACCACGACCAACCCCGGCCGGTTGGGGTCACGGCCAACACGGCTTGTGGCCTGAATGTACTCCGAGGAGGTCTTGGGTTGGCCGTTCACCACCATCAAACCCAACCGGGTGATGTCCAAACCGACAGAAATCATGTTGGTAGCGAGAGCGACATCGACGCGGTCGTCTTCATTGAAGGTGAGCGCCAGCTTCCGCTTGGCGTCGGCCACCTTGTTGGTGCTGACCCGGGAGGTCAGTTCCACAGGCTCGTAGGCAATCGTCCGCTTTTGGAAGAGTTTGTCTTCAGGGTCGAGTCGCCGCCGTTGGTGGTATTGCTGAAGGCGTGAGCGAACCTCGTCCTCGGTGATGCGGCGCGAGCCTCCCAGTTCCCGCAGGCTGTTGAAATAGCCGAGCAGGGTGACGTATGGGTCTGCGGGATTGGATGGCTGCGGACCACCACTGTTGCGGTAAAGGCGGATGCTGGCCGAGAGCAGTGCCAAGGCCGTTCGCATCAGGACCACCTTGTGGCTGCGTCCCTGAGCGGCGATGCCCAGGTAGAGCCGGGCTGGGGTTTGACTAACGGGATGGATGCGAGAGAAGAATGCGTCTCCTCGTTCGGGCCCCTGTGGAGGGAATATCTCGGAGGCAACACGGCCAAAGAGCGCCCGAATCTGAGCGCCTGCCTGCCGGACGGTGGCCGTACTGGCGATGATTTTCGGGACCAGGGTCTTTCCATTCGCCAGTTGGCGACTAGCCAACACTCCAATGGCCGTCTCATACACTCCGGCAATCGTTCCAAGGGGGCCAGAGATGAGGTGCAACTCGTCTTGGATGATCAAACCCGGTGGCGGAAGTGGCCCTCCGAGGTCCTTCCCTTTGCCTGGCTCCGTCGGGCCGTAGAACCCTTCACTGTCGTATCGGCTGACCCAACCGAAGAGTTTGCCCGATTCCCCAATCCAGGGGAGCGAGGCGAACTTGTCGACGGTCGCGATGATAAAGCAGGGCAAGCGGCGGTAGATCGGTTCATCCACCGTGACGATGGGGAGGGGATTGTTGCCTGTGAAATCACAGCGTGCATTGCCGCAGATGATTCGGAGGTCCTTTGGCGCATTCTCGCTGGGCTCAAGGCTGAAGGACTGACTGGTAAACTTCGTGCCGCACCAGGGGCAATTTTCCAATGGGATGGGCGAAGGGTGTTTTCTGGAATCGTTTTTGAATCTCCGAGTTCGGCTAAACGCAGTCAGGTCTTTTCCAGGTCCAGTATCTCCCAGTCGCCCCATCCGATTGGGAGTCGCGCCGCTGCCGACCCAGAGGCCAATTTCAAAAGGCCACTCACCGAAGGATTTGTCCCCTCTGGCGTCTCGCTCCTGACGCTCCAGTTCCAAGGCGCAGATGAGGGCAGCTGCCCGGCTCAACTGGTCCAGGGTCAGCAGA
>SXGR01347210.1_pt1 | contig 13999 bp, 12 predicted proteins | sample 3174711 | NCBI WGS metagenome assembly SXGR01 (sample SAMN11356860, study PRJNA531348) | freshwater metagenome | isolation source: freshwater sample F1-60 | place: China: Fuxian Lake, Yuxi | collected 2017-12-25
ACTTATATTCAAACAAAAGCTCTATTGAGTCGCGACAAAACTTTTTGATTACTAATTCTCGCGACGAAGTGCTCTCTTCAGTTTATTATAAACCTAATGATGTTGTATATATACAGTCGGTGCGCAATAGAGAGAAGTTATATGAAGTAGATTATTTTAAACCAAAATTCAAACTGGCACTTCCACCTTTTTCTGTTGAATTAATGCCGAAGTTTAATTACAAGCCAGATTCTACGTTTAGTGTATACGAAACAAATGGGAAAATTGAATTAGCTCTTCCAGCAAAAGGATTTTTTCATTTGAAAACAAATATGGCAACTAAAGATGGCGTGACATTTTTTGTGTATGAAACAAGTTATCCTAAAATAAAAAATACTGAACAAATGATTTTAGCTACACGTTATATTATGGCTAAAAAAGAATTTGACAATTGCCTGCAATCGCCTGATCAAAAAAGTGCTATTGATAAATTTTGGGTTGAGATTGGTGGCAGTGCTGAAAGAGCAAAAGAACTGATTAGAAAATATTATTTGCGCGTTCAAGAAAGTAATAAATTATTTACGAGTTTTCAGGAAGGATGGAAAACCGATAGAGGAATGATTTACATTGTTTTTGGCGCACCTAATAAAGTTTCTAAACGAAAAAATGGAGAAGTATGGATTTATGGTGAACCTAACAATCCAACATCCATCTCGTTTTCATTTATAAAAATTATTAATCCTTTTACAGATAATGATTTTTATTTAGAAAGAAGTGAGCTTTATAAAGAAAGATGGTATCAAGCAGTAGACATGTGGAGACAGGGTAGGATTTACCTAGATAATTAAGGGTTTACTCAACTTTATCAGTTTCTAAAACTCTTAGCTTAACAGACTCTACAGTTTGTTTTTTTCGTTGAAGAACAGTGATTTCATAACCACCATATTGTCTTTTTTCGTTTACTCCAGGAATTCTTCCCCATAAAAAATTTATCAACCCTGATATCGTTTCGTATTTAGGATTTTCTGGGATAGCCATTGGCAACGATTCGTTTACATCACCAATACTACTATGTGCATTAACAATATATTCAGTTTCGCTTTTCTTTTCTACGGTTGGTTTCTCTTCATCATGTTCATCCTGTATTTCACCAACTAATTCTTCAATAATATCTTCCATGGTTACGATGCCCGCTGTTGCTCCAAATTCGTTGGTAACAATAGCAATTTGCATGTGTAGTTTCTGGAAATCACGTAATAAATCATTAATTTTCATCGACTCAGGCACAAAATGTGCCGGACGCATAATATCTTTAATAGTTTTAAATTTCTTGGAAATTAGTTCTTTGAATAAATCTTTGGCATATATCACACCAATGATATTATCAATATCACCTAAATAAATTGGGTAACGAGAGAAGCCTTCATCAGATATTTTTTGAATAATACCATCTCTATCTAAAGCTTCTACATCAATAGCGGTTACACGGTTTTGAGGAACCATAATTTGTTTCACCAAACGGTCATCAAAATCAAATACGTTTTGAATCAATTCATTTTCGCTTGGTTTAATGGCACCACCTTCTTCACTCTCTGTCAAAATCAAACGTAATTCTTCTTCTGTGTGAACATCTTCTTCACCAATTTTCTTAATACCTACGATTCTTAAAATAACATTGGATGATTTATTTAATAACCAGATAAATGGACTAAATACGATATAAAATATTTTTAATGGCCAAGCTGTAAATAAGGCTGTGTCCATACTATACTTAATACCAATCATTTTTGGTATTTGCTCGCCTAATGTAACGTGAAAGAAGGTTAATAAGGTTAATGCAATAGGCAGAGAAATGCTGTGAACCGTTACCATATTTACTCCTAAATCATATTTTTGAAACAGATTAATAACAATGTGTGAAATGGTTTCTTCTCCAATGGCACCTAAGGCTAAAGAAGCTAATGTAATACCAAGCTGTGTAGCAGATAAATAAGCATCTAGTTTTTCAAGAAGTGTTCTAGCTACTTTAGCGCGACTACTTCCTTTTTGAATTAAAATATCTAATTGTGACGCTCGTACTTTTACCAAGGCAAACTCGGCAGCCACAAAAAAACCATTTAATAAAACTAATAATAAAGTAAGAAATAAACTCGCTAACATATATAAATAATATCCTTATGCAAATATAGCAATAGAATTGGAGATTTTGAAAGGAATGTTTTCGTAGGTGTTACTTCAGCTTTTGGGCTAATTCTGCTTCTTTTTGAGCAATAGCTTGTTTTAAAAGCTCTATTTCTTCCATTAATTTTTGTGGACTCACTTCTTCTCCGTCGTTCCAAAGTTTATTTACAAAATATGGCTTTTCTGTATAATTAGCCTTTTGATTAGTGTCTCTAAAAAAGCTGTACAAAGGTACTTTTAAGTTTTTTGAAATATCCTCTAAATATCTTAATTCAAGGGTTTTGTTAGCTAAACCATCTTCCAACTGTTCTTCAGATAAATTTAAATAATCAGCTAATTGACTAAATGTATAGTTTTCTTTAACTAAAATTTCTTCAATTTTCTCTCTTAACAAATTCATATGAGCTGTTCTTTTTGTTGACATAGAACCCTTTTAATTTTATTATAGCTCTAATTTACAAAATTTAATAATACGTTTTAATAATTTTTTGTGGAGTTTTATCTTAAAATCACCAATCTATTGGCATCTAATTTTATAAAAATAAACAACAATATGGTAAAAGACCATAGCGACGAACCTCCATAACTAAAGAATGGAAGTGGAATGCCAATTACAGGCATCAGGCCAATCGTCATTCCAACATTAACTGCTAGATGAAAAAATAAAACGGAAGCAACTCCATAACCATAAATCCTACTAAAAGGCGAGCGTTGTCTTTCTGCCATAAAAATAACACGAATAATTAAAAAGAGTTCTAGTATGATAACGACACTAGTTCCAACAAATCCCCATTCTTCGCCTACGGTGCAAAAAATAAAGTCGGTGTCTTGTTCTGGCACAAAATCATATTTGGTTTGAGTACCCTGTAAATATCCTTTGCCCCAAAAGCCGCCTGAACCAATAGCAATTTTTGCTTGGTTAACATTATATCCTTCTTTTTTTAAATTAACTGTTCCTCTTCCTAATAACACGTCGATTCTCACGCGTTGATGGTCTTCTAAGTGATTATAAACGTAGTTTGTTCCTAATACCACACCACTTGCTGCAGAAAAAACAATAGCAATAATAATTAAATTTTTGCGTGAACGTTTTACAAACAGAAAGGCTAATGCTGAAATAATAGCTAAAGCAATAATTAATGTTTGCGATTCCATTACTAACGATAAAACAAAAAGTAAAGCAGACAGCAATCCGAAAATTAAAAAATTAACTGATAGTCCTTCTCTATATAATGTAATAATGAATGCCATAAAAACGATGGCTAAGCCCGTTTCATCTTGTAGTATTTTTATTATTAAAAGTGGGAGCCCTAAAATGATAACTGCAAAAATGGTGTTCTTATAATTTTTAATTAAATCAGATAGTTTATTCCTACGAGATGTTTCTACTTCTATATTAACATTACTTAAATATTTAGCCAATGCTAAATTGGTGGCAAATTTCATAAACTCTGCTGGCTGTATGCCAAATGAACCAAATCTAAACCATGATCGACTTCCTTTCACTTCTCTTCCTAGGTATGGCACAGCAATACAAGCTAAAAGTAAAAAGATGTAAAAAAAGTAGGCGAATACGGTATAAAAACCCGCATCAATTATTAAAATAAATGTGGCAATAAAAAAAGCACTACCAATCCAAACGAGTTGCATGCCGTATTTTTGTGAAGTATCAAAAATATTTTGATGTTCTTCGTTATATACAGCGGCATAAATATTTAACCAACCCATAAACACGAGTAGTGCGTAGGTTAGGATGGTAATTTTATCTACCCCAAAAAATAATTTATGTTCGTCTTGTCTCAATGTGTTTTTTTCTTTTCAACTGTTTTTTTACCTAACAAATTTTTTCCACCAATTAAATCGGCTTCCATCATTCGTTTTTCTAAATCAGGACGAGTGACTTTACCTGTTAAATATTTCTCGATCATTAAACTGACGATTGGCGCACTCCATGTTCCACCAAATCCTGCATTTTCTATAAAACATACCATCGCAATTTTCGGTTTATCTCTTGGAGCAAAAGCTAAAAATACAGCATGATCTTTCCCGTGAGGATTTTCAGCTGTTCCCGTTTTACCGCAAGCTACAATGCCTGGTATTTTTGAAGCGGTAGCTGTACCTGCGTCAAAACATTTTTGCATACCATCGTGAACTACTTCATAGTATTTGTCTTCTTGAACATAGGTTAGGTGTTTTTCTTTAAACTTCTTATCAAGTGCTTTTTCTATGCCAACACCTTTAATGCAATGTGGGGTGTAAAAAAATCCTTTGTTGGCAACTATTGCCACCACATTTGCCATTTGAAATGGCACCAATAGTAATTCGGCTTGACCAATTCCAAGAGAAACAACAGTATTACTTCTCCAATGGTTTTTGCCAAATACTTTATTATAATATTCAACCGACGGAACATTTCCTGGTTTATCAAAAGGTAAATCAGTTCCTAATTTTGTTCCAGGTCCAAATGAACGAACAGCATCTCTCCAATGATTATAACCATCTACAAAATTTGGAAAGGCTTTTTGATCGACTATTTTACAAAACACATAACTATAATAAGAGTTGCAAGAAGTAGCAATAGAACCAGGTAAATCCGTTGATGGGTGAGGATGGCATTTTGGCCTGCCGCCCATTGGAGGATAACCCCCATGACAAGGAAAAACTGTTGATCTGTCAATTAAACCATCTTTTTGAGCAATTAAAGCATCAATTAATTTAAAGGTTGATCCTGGAGGATACATAGCAGTTAAAGCTCTGTTAAATAAGGGCAAGTTTATAGAATCATAAAATAATTTAGTGAAGTTTCGCGACCGCTCTTTACCTCCAACTAATAAATTTGGATCGTAACCAGGCGCTGAGATTAAGCATAATATTTCTCCTGTGCTTGGTTCAATAGCCACAATAGCACCGCGTTTTCCTTTTAATAATTTCTCTCCATATTCTTGAAGGTCTACATCAATACTGCAAAATAAAGGTTTGCCAGCAACAGCAGCTGTGTCGTAAAAGCCATTCATATAGCTACCTTTAGTTTTGTTATGAACATCAACCATTACAATTTGTTTCCCTTTTTTTCCTCTTAATTCTGTTTCGTATCCACGTTCAATTCCACTAGCTCCTATATAATCACCTTCAATATAGTAAGGGTCTTTTGCAGCTTTTTCTTTTGTAACCTCGTTAACATAACCTAATAAATGTGCGGCAACAGGTCGAGGATATTTTCTAACGGTTCTTGATTGAACATCAAAGCCTTTGAATCGATATAATTTTTCTTGAAGTGCAGCATATACTTTATTGGAGAGTTGTTTTTCAAAAATACTTTCTTTTCTTGGTGAGTTTGGGGCCTGACAAGCCTTTTTCATTTTCTTTAAAAAATCTTCTTTCGTAATTTCTAATACTTTACAAATAGCCATCGTATCACAGTCTTTTACCAACTTTGGCGTTACCAATAAATCGTACGATAGTACATTTTGAACTAATAATTTTCCATTACGGTCATAAATATATCCGCGTAATGGATATTCGGTTCTATTTCTAAAGGCATTATTCCTAGCATCTAATTTATATTGTTCATCAACTATTTGAATGTAAAATAATCGGCAGATATATACCATGGCCACAACGATAAAGAAACCGCTGACAATATATTTTCTATCTGCTAAATGAGAATTGTTGTTCATTATTTATTTTTATCGGTTTTATAAAACAAAAACTGAACAACATAAACGAAACAGAATGTTCCTATAGTACTTAAAATAACTCTCAATAAGGTGGTAAAAAATTCGTTGAATCTAAAAATTTCTAAATAGAAGAAAATTAAATGGTGAATGAATATGATAATAGCAGAATAGGTGATAAACCAAACCGGTCCCATAGAATCTACACTAGGAATTAAGCCTGGCTCGTAACCTTCGCGAGGGGACAATATTTTTAAAATATAATACCTCAAAAAACCAATTAAGGTGCACACGGCGGCATGCATACCAGCAGTATCGTAAAACATATCAATCGTTAGGCCAAGAAAAAAGGATGCGAATAGGACAACTAATTTTGGCGTCTCGAATGGAAGCAATAGAATAAACAAAACGTACGGGAATAAAATCATATACGATCCCAAGCGAATGTTTTGAACGATCAGAACTTGAAGAAGCACTAATATGACAAACCGAATACTATTTTTAATAATGCTATTTATCACTTTGAACTTGCGATTTAATTTCTAAACTATCTCTTTCGGTTTTGTAATTATATTTGATAACCGATACGTGATTTACTTTTTTAAAATCGGCACTTAGTTTTACTTTTACGGTATAGAATGATTCATTGGCTCTTTGTTCAAAGCTATCAACAAAGCCTACTAAGATACCTTCAGGAAAAATACCAGATAAAGAACTTGTTATTACAGTATCTCCTTTTTTAATTTTTGCATGAGTTGGAATATCAGTTAAGTTAGAAAAGCGATAATCTGAACCATCCCAAATAAGTGGGCCATACGTGCCGTCTTTTTTTAACTGACAGTTTACACGAACATCTTTATGTAAAATAGACATGGCTGAAGAGAAATTTTCGGACACATCTTTTACAATGCCAATAATTCCATCACTTGTAATTACAGCCATATCGCGCGTTACGCCTTGTTGAGCACCAATATTAAGTGTTAAGTAATTACTTCTTTTGTTCACACTGCTATTAATAGCTTTGCCATTCATAAACTCATACTCTTGTTTATAAAGTGTATCGTTTTTTTTGTAAACTTTTAAAGGAATCGCAGCATAGCCTAATTTTATTCTATTCAGTAGAAAGGCATTCATTTTTGCTAAACGCTCGTTTTCATCTTTTAGTAATAAATATTCTTTAGCACTTGCTTCAATTTCATAAATATTAGCACTTACTTTATTAGAAGAGTTTAATAAACTTGAGCCTTGAAAACCATTATTTTTAATTAAAATAAAACCACAGATAATTTCTAAAAATAAAAACACAAAAAAGAAATTGTTTTTATATAGAAAATTTAAAAGGTTTTTCATTTATAATTTTATAGAACTGTTTATTGTTATGATTAAAATTTTAATGCTAAGCCCGCTTGTATTGGAGTAGAATTATCCCATCCAAGTTCAGAATAAACACCAAAGTTTTTAGTAAAATAATATCTAATACCTACCGTAAAAGCATTATATACACCTGATCGAGCAGAGGCGTAGCCAGTATATCCATTTGGATTATCTGTTGTATGAGATGCCGTATTGATATTGAAACCTAATCCGATACTAGCATAACAATCAAATTTCTCTTTTGTAAAAAAGTGATAAGTTCCTCTAGCTCCAACAGTAATAGTTTGATATGAATGAGTTTCTGAATATGATCTAAGGGTGCTAGTGTAATATGGGAAGCCGCTATAGTCGTAATACGTGTCTGTAAATTTTATTCTTGTAGCATTGTATCCGATAACAATACCAGCGCCAACTGCGTGACCCCATTTGAATTTTACAATACCATAATCACCTTTTAATATAATAGGACCGATACCACGCACTTTACTTGAGTTATAGCCATTGTACGCTAATCTTAAGGATGTTCTATATAAATCAGGAAATCCATACCCAGCTGTAATAACGGTAGTTCCTTTATCAAATGCAGATTCATCTTGCGCTTGCACTTTTGTGTTTAATAAAAAAATAAATGATGCTAGTGCTAATACGATTTGTTTTTTCATGGGACTTTGTTTTTATTGTTATTTAATTAAGAAAGGGAATTTATGTACATTTTTTAATGCAATGCCAGTACCGCGAGCTACTGCTCTTAATGGATCTTCGCATACATGCACAGGTAATTTTGTTTTTAAAGAAATGCGTTTGTCAAGTCCTCTCAATAAAGAACCACCACCTGCCATGTAAATACCAGTGCGGTAAATATCGGCTGCTAATTCTGGAGGAGTCATCTCTAAGGCATTTAAAATAGCTTCTTCAATTTTAGAAATGGATTTGTCAAGACAGTGAGCAATCTCAACATAACTTACAAATACTTCTTTCGGAATACCACTCATTAAATCTCGTCCTTGTACTGCATAATCAGCTGGCGGATTTTCAATTTCTGTCATGGCTGCACCTACTTCAATCTTCACTTGCTCAGCACTACGCTCACCAATTAAAATGTTATGTTGACGTCGCATATATTCTTCAATGTTTGCGTTAAAGTCGTCACCCGCAATACGTGTTGATTTATCACACACAATACCACCTAAAGCAATCACGGCAATCTCAGAAGTACCACCACCAATATCAATAATCATATTTCCCATTGGTTCTTCTACATCTATTCCCATACCAATAGCGGCTGCCATTGGTTCGTGAATCATGTATACTTCTTTCGCGCCTGCATGTTCAGCACTATCGCGTACCGCACGTTTTTCTACCTCTGTAATTCCACTCGGAATACAAATTACCATTCTTAAAGAAGGTTTAAAAAAACGATTGCCAGTATTAATCATTTTGATCATTCCTTTAATCATTTCTTCAGCTGCCTGGAAATCGGCGATAACTCCATCTCTTAAAGGACGAATGGTTTTAATGTTTTCATGGGTTTTACCGTGCATCATTTGCGCTTGCTTACCAACTGCAATTACCTTTCCTGTAGTTCTGTCAACCGCCACAATACTTGGCTGATCAACTACTACTTTTTCGTTATGTATAATAATGGTATTTGCAGTACCTAAGTCAATTGCAATATCTTGAGTTAAAAAATCAAATAGAGCCATGTGTTATTAAATGTGTTTTAAGTGTTTAATTAATTTTTTGCTACAAAGACGCTAAGTCACAAAGATTTTAGAGTCTAAGTTTATTTAATGTTTGAAATGTCTTGTTCCTGTAAATACCATGCTCATGTTTTTTGCATTGCAATATTCAATACTGTCTTTATCTTTAATAGAACCTCCTGGTTGAATAACTGTATCGATACCAACTTTATGAGCAATCTCTACACAATCAGCAAACGGAAAAAATGCATCACTTGCCATCACAGCGCCTTTTAAATCAAATCCAAAAGCTAATGCTTTGTTAATAGCTTGTTTTAAAGCATCTACACGAGAGGTTTGACCAGTGCCACTTGCAATTAATTGATTGTTTCTAGCAATAACGATTGTATTGGATTTAGTATGTTTTGCTAATTTATTAGCAAATAATAAATCTTTTATTTGTGCTTCAGTTGGTGCTACGTTAGTCACCACTGTTAAATTAGTTTCAGTTTCACTTACAGCATCTTTATCTTGTTCTACAATTCCGTTTAATAACGTTCTGATTTGTTTTGTAGGAAGCGCTACTGGTTTTTGAACCAAAATGATACGGTTATTTTTTGATTTCAATAACGTTAATGCTGTTGCTGAATAAGAAGGAGCAATCACTACTTCGCAAAACAGTTTATGAATTTCTTCTGCTGTTTCAAAATCAATTTGGGTATTACTAATTAAAATGCCACCAAAAGCAGAAACTGGATCTCCAGCTAATGCGTCTAAGTATGCATCCATTATTTTTGCACGACTTGCTACTCCGCAAGCATTGTTATGTTTTAAGATAGCAAAAGTTGGTTCGGTTGTGAAGTCCGCCATTAAATTTACAGCTGCATCAACATCTAATAAATTATTGTAAGATAATTCTTTACCATTTAATTTTTCAAACATGGCATTCATATCGCCATAAAAAACACCTTTTTGATGAGGGTTTTCTCCGTAGCGTAAAGTTACGCCATCATTGATGCTATGTTTTAAAATTGGTAATTGTTCAGTAGTATTAAAATAATTAAAAATAGCAGAGTCGTAATGGCTACTCATAGCAAATGCTTTTGCAGCAAATGTTTTTCTATCAGCTAAATCAGATGAACCATTTTTTTCGTTTAATAAGTTTAATAATGATGAATAATCATTTCTGGAAGATACAATCACTACATCATTATAGTTTTTTGCAGCTGCTCTAATGAGTGAAATACCACCAATATCAATTTTTTCGATGATATCTTCTTCAGAAGCACCACTTGCTAATGTTTCTTCAAATGGGTATAAATCCACAATTACCAAGTCAATGGTAGGGATTGCATGTTGTTCCATTTGTGCAACATCAGTGTCTAATTCTCTGCGACCTAATATTCCACCAAATATTTTTGGATGTAATGTTTTAACACGCCCACCTAAAATTTCAGGAAAAGAAGTTAACCCTTCTACTGATTTTACTGGTGCTCCTAGGTTTTCGATAAATGTTTGTGTACCACCGGTACTGTATATGGTTACTCCTAATTCGTTTAGTTTTTTGATAACCGGTTCTAAATTGTCTTTGTAAAAAACAGAAATCAATGCACTGCTTATTTTCTTTGTATGGCTCATAAATTGTAGTAAAACACAAAGATAATTGTTCAAAGGGCTTATAGACGCTTTGTTGAAAAGTGCTTAAAAATGGTTGAATAGCAATTAATAACAAGTTTTTAACAATTTGATTTTAATCGAAAAATCTGACTTTTAATTCTTTTTTTCTACTTTTAAAACATGTTAGACAAATTAGAATTATTTGATAGAGCTTTGTTTTTGGCAATTAATGCTTGTCACGCGCCTATTTTGGATAATGTGATGTATTATATTTCTCAAATTTGGGTGTTTGCACCAGTGTTTGCTTATTGGTTATTTATGGTATTTAAGCGCTACGGTGCTAAAAAGTTGGTTATTTTACTTGGTTTTTTGGTGTTACTAATTGTTTTAACTGATCAAACGTCTAATCAAACCAAACATGCTATTAAACGTTATCGCCCAACTCATAATTTAGAAATTCAAGCGCAAGTGCACACAGTAAATGACTATAAAGGCGGCATGTACGGTTTTTTTTCCGGGCATTCAACCAATAGTTTTGGAGTAGCTATGCTTTTGTTTTTGATATTTAGTAAGGAAACCATTTTGTTTAGATTTGGCTTTTTTGCATGGGCTGCTATTACAGCTTATTCACGTATTTACTTAGGTGTTCATTACCCTTCTGATATTTTTGTAGGCTTTATAGTAGGTTTATTTTGGGGCTATGTGGTGTATCGATTAATACAGTATACCTTTAAACAACAATTTCACGAAACCGTTGAAGTATAATGATTAGAACATTCATCATAAGTCTTTTTTTTACTAGTAGTGTTTTGGCCCAATTGCCCGAAACAGATATTTGGTTGTTTAAAATTGAGAAAAAAGAAAATGTGTACTTCTACACAAACCCTTTAAATATTACTCATCGCGTGGGTTATGATAATCAACCTACTTTTAGTGTAGATGGAAAATCTATTTTGTATGTGGTGATTGATTCTACAAAACAAGCCGATATTTATCAATATAACATCAATAAAAAAGCAACACTTAATTTAACCAAGTCGGAAGTGTCTGAATATTCACCAACTATATTGCCTAATGGATTAGGATTTAGTTGCGTGGTAGTTGAAAAAGATTCATCACAACGAGTTTGGAAGTTTAATTTAGATGGAAAGTTTCATAGCATTGCTCACGAAGGCACTGATTCTATTGGTTACCACACATGGTTAAATAACGATACTTTATTATACTATAAATTAACCAATCCACATTCGTTAAGAGTATTGAATGTAAAATCAAACGAAGACTATTGGTTGTGCGACCATCCAACGAGAGCATTTAAGAAAACAGGTCTTTCCTCAAATTTTATGTATGCTATGAAAGATTCTATTCATACAGAATTTAGAATATATAACCCCGCGTTAAGAGAAAGTAAAGTATATACAACTTATCCAACAGCTAACGAAGATTTTATTTGGCATTATGAATTAGGGCTCATTAAATCTGAGAATGCGGATTTAATTAGATATAATGAGCAAACCAATAAATGGGAGGTATTGTTTTCTTTTTCGAATTTAGGAATTAAAAAAATTACTCGTTTTGTGTTTGATAGTAAAACAAAACAATTAGCAATAGTCAGTAATTTATGATCAATGAAAAAAGTATAGGAGAGTTTTTGTATTCAACAGATAAAACAAAATTAAATATTGAATACATTTACTATTTTTTGTGTAAAGAAAGTTATTGGGCAAAAAATATTCCAATGGAGATAGTTAAAACATCTATTGAAGGAAGCTTCTGTTTTGGAGTGTATCATCAAAGTAAGCAAATTGGCTTTGCAAGAGTCATTACAGATTACGCCACTTTTGGTTATTTAGCAGATGTGTTTATTGATAAGAATTACAGAGGTAAAGGATTATCAAAAGAGTTGATGAAATTTATTATGGAGCAAGAGGTGATTAAAAAATTGCGTCGTTTTATGTTAGCGACATTAGATGCACATAGTTTGTATGCTCAATTTGGTTTTGAAAGTCAGGAAGGAAATAAACGTTTTATGAGCATTAAATTTTTTGAGGAGTATTGATTTTAGCCACCATATATTTTTTACTCTTTTGCTTATTGATAAGTAAGCTAACTTTTTTTAAAGATGAGGTGATCTCTCTGAAAATTATTTTCAGTATTTTAATTATTAAGAGCCTTGCTTGTTTTGCTTATTACTGGGTGTATTTTTGTTATTACCCTGCGGGCTTTAACGGTGATAGTGTATCAACTTTGCATGATGCTAAAATTATGTACGATGCTTTGCCAAATCATCCAACTGATTTTTTTAAAATGGTTTTAGGATTGCACTCTGATTTAGATACGGATCCTTTATACAAACCGTATTTTCATCAAATCGAAAAATGGGGCAGGGCAGATGTGAGCTCTAACTTTTTTTTAAATGATAACCGAACACCAATTCGTATCAACGCAATAATTATGATGTTTTCATTTGGTAGTTATGCGGTGCACGCTTTTGTGATGTTGATGTTTTCGTTTGTTGGGCAGTTTGCTTTTTATAAAGCCTTTAAATCTTATTTTCCTAAAAAAGAAATTTTATTAGCTTTAATTATTTTCATCACACCTTCCGTTTTATTCTGGACATCTGGTGTTTTAAAAGAACCTATGGCTATTGGCTTACTGGGATTGTTTGTGTATGCTTTTATGAAGTTGTTTGTGAATTATCAGTTTAAAATAAAATACATATTGTTATTGATTTGTTCATCACTTCTATTCTTAATCCTTAAGCCTTATATATTAATCTTATTAATTGTTCCATTATTCATTTTCGCTTTAGTAAAACATTTTCAAATCAAAAGAGTTGCTCTATTTTACTTAACTATTATATTGTTTTTGTTTGGAGCTGTAGTGCTTGTGTTGAAAATTGTATTACATAAGGATGTTATTCAAACCATAGTGGTTCGGCAAAATGATTTCATTAATTTAAGCCATGGCGGCACATTTTTTTTAAATGACGAAAAATATGTGCGTTTCGAAATTACTGATACCACTCACTATGAAGTAGTGGATGCAAAGCGAAATTTATATAAATTAAATCCTCATTCTGCTTTTATGTATTGGCGTAATAACAATTTACGAGATACTATTTATGAAACTAATAATAGAGATACATCTACTTTTAGATTCATCAGTAGAGTAACGCCTTCGGGTTCTGCCATTAGTATGGAAAGATTAGACTATTCATTTGGCTCTTTCGTTAAATTAATTCCTCAGTCTTTTTATAATGTATTATGTAGGCCTTTTTTTTATGATAGTCGTTCTATTTTAGAGTTGTTAGCCTCGCTTGAGAATTTAGTGTTCCTTGTTTTTTTTATGTTGTGTTTTTGGTTTAGAACCAAAGATAAAATAGAGATAAATTTACTTTTACTTTGTATTTCACTTGTTGTGACTTCTTTTATTTTAGTGGGATTAACAACCACTGTGTTAGGAGCTATTGTAAGGTATAAAATTCCATTTATC
>SXGR01497951.1_pt1 | contig 13994 bp, 12 predicted proteins | sample 3174711 | NCBI WGS metagenome assembly SXGR01 (sample SAMN11356860, study PRJNA531348) | freshwater metagenome | isolation source: freshwater sample F1-60 | place: China: Fuxian Lake, Yuxi | collected 2017-12-25
ATTCAAGGCGGCCGGATAGGGCATGACAGACGCCGAGGTCCAACTCGACGCAGTTCTGCGCGACCACCAACGCCGCCTTATGGCGAATTGGGATGGCCACGAACAGGAATTCCTAATCGAGCTGGTGCGAGCACTCGACGAGACAGTATTCGCGTTTACGCTGGCACCGAATGCTAACGAGCTCCGGGCGAAAGATGGATATCGCCATGCCATGCTTCAAGGAGTCGGCGCTGCGCTACGTCCATTTCTTGTGCAAGCGGAGCGTGTCAGCGGGGGGATTCCGTGGGCGCCCAGCACGCCAAAACTCGCATCGTTCGTGGACGACTACTTGTACAACTGCGGAACCATCTGGCACCTGCACAGACTCGCCGGTCTTGAACGATTCGGTCTTGCACAGACAACGTTCACCTCAAAGACGAAATTGAGAATCGAAGTCGCGAGCGCAGACGCCGAGGCACACGATGTAGCTGCACTGAATACTCTCCGACGTCGAGCTCGACTTCGCCGAAAGTCGGTGGACGACGACCTCGCGGTCTTCGTTCCCGAGGCGATTCGGCAGATAGCCAGTTACGTTGCCATCGATCGCGAACACTTCATCCGTTACGACAACGACCTGACCCTGGTCGCGTACTACCGCGAACTCGCGAAGTCACGTGCCACCGTGTACTTCGAGAGTGAGGCCCTGCCTGATCCGAGCATCATCGGAGGAATGGCTTTCCAGGGATGGTGCGACGATGCGATTGCCGCTTCGGGCAGGGTGCTCCAGCATGTTGCATTCGCGACCTCGCTTCGTAAGCGTCACTCACACCTCGTTCTACGCAATCTGCTTACGATCTTCGCTCGGCGCGAGGACGTGCTCGCTGTGCTTGAGGAAGCAGGGGGAACGCGTGAGGAAGTGGCTCAATTCATGTCAGCCGCTACTCTCACTGCTGACCAAGCGGCAGCCTTCGCGGCCGATTATGAAACACCCGCCCCGTTCTACATCCCCATTGCACGGGACTTCGTTCTTCTGCCGTGCTTCGGAGCGCTCCTGAATCCGTTCGTGGGTGTGGTTCGTTACCTGAAGGATCAATTCCGCACGGAATGGGATCGAGCCGTCATTGGAAGAGAGCACGTGTTCCGAGAGGAGCTACGGGAACTGTTTCCTTCTCCACGGTTCGTGGTATCGGAAGGGGGGATTCGACTACGTCGCGAGGACGGTTCGGAACTGACGGACATTGACGCAAGCGTTTACGACCGGTCCACGGGAGCCGTCGGTCTGTTCCAGCTCAAGTGGCACGACATCTACGGCCGCTCGACGCGGGAACGGAATAGCCGACGATTGAATCTGCTTCGTGCAAACGCCTGGGTGGAAGCGGTCGCAACATGGCTTCATAGGCATTCAATTGCAGAACTCCCTCGGATTCTCAAGCGCAGATCCGCCATTGTTCATTGCCCGTACAAACAAATAGCGAGCACACTCCAACCTCGTCGTCGGAATATGACCGCTCACCGAAATTGGGTCGCCTGCCCGGCGCGCCCGAGTCCTCGATTCATCGCGAGTGTCTTCCGCCAGTGAAGTCGTTCTGGATGAGCGGGGATTTGGTCCAAAAGAAGGATACGACTGACTACTTCGTAGTCGTAACGCCGACATGCGATTTCGCGAACGACAAAGCGGACTTCGTGATACTTGCGAAGTGCATTCCGCTTACCGAATCGGCTGAGTTTGTCGCTTGGCGAGGCCCTGACACGCCGCCAAGGTTTCAGGGATCGAACACAAAACTTCAAAAGCTGATGGCGGACAACCGCGACGGAGGACAACGCGAGCGGTTCATGTTCTTGCCCGGAACCTCAACGTTTCCAGACTTCATCGTCGATCTGCAGCAGCTCACGACAGTCCCCAAAGACGACCGCGACACTTTCGAGAGGATGGCGTCGCTCGATAGCCCTTACGCTGAAAAACTGCTGTCGCTCTTTGCTAGGTACTATGGCCGGATCGGGACACCCAACCTGGACGTGGAAATTGCCATGAACCGAGCTAGGACTCGAGTGGCCGCGACCGCCCCTGCTGCGCCCGCCGCGCCCGCGGCCCCGGAAGCGCTGGAGCCGCCTGCGGAAACATGAGCTCCGCGACAGATAGGGTGCGGGCGGAGCAGCCGACATACCACGCGGACATACGTTTGTCCCAGCTTCGAACGTGGACGAATTGTCGCCACGAGAATTTATAGATCGCAGAAAGCTGGAATTGTTCGTCGAGTCTCACGAGAAGTAAGTACTCAAAAAGCTGTTTCTCTCGATCGTCGGCGTCGGGATAGATTGTGCCTGTCTTCTTCGCCCGACAAAGCGTCTTCACTGAGTAACGATCGCCGTCTCGTGACAGGCAGTCAACATTCTTCGTTCCACCAGAAGCCTTCAGCAACACCGGCAGCCCAGACGTTGCTTTGAAGAACTCGATCGCCAACGATTCTCCGATTTCGCCAACGGAGAATCCCTTGCCTCGTCGAACCATCTCGGACTCCAGATTCGCGCGGAGCCGTAGTAACGCGCCGTCAGAGAGATTTCGCAAGTTCGACAGGGATCCAGTGGATTCTGGCATTCGGCGATCCTATCATCGCGATCAGATGGTCGACGTCCTTACACCCAAGCAACGCAGCCGCAACATGGCCGCGATCAAGGGCAAGAACACGAAGCCGGAGATGATCGTCAGAAGGACACTACACCGCACCGGCTACCGATACGCCTTGCACTGCAAGGACCTTCCCGGAAGACCTGACCTCGTGTTTCGGCGTCGCAGGAAGGCGATTTTAGTTCACGGCTGCTTCTGGCATATGCATGCGTGCCGATTCGGCAGCGTGACACCCGCAACCAACGCAACTTTCTGGCACCAGAAGCGACGTCAACACGTCACTCGCGATTCCGAGCAGCGCGCGGCGCTGGAGGCTCAGGGATGGCGTGTGCTCGTCATTTGGGAGTGTGAAGCCAAGAGCGAAGGCCTGAAGGACAAGCTCGTTCGGTTTCTTGAAAAGGCTCACGGACCGAAGATCGACAATAAGCGCAAGGTTGCGCCACCAAAGAGAACCAGAGTGAGAACGTCGCCGAGAACTTCGAGCCAATAGCTTTCCGAAACGCGATCCGCAGCCTGATAGAGCTTCCAGTTCTTTGCATCGGGATTCAGTTCACCCATGTACAGGTACCACATCGCGGCCTTGTACAGCAGCGCAAGCGCAACCTGAATACCGACACCACCCAAGAATGCATATGCCACGACTCGCCCTGAACCACTCGACAACAGCCTAGTCATCGCCGTGTCGTTGCTGAGGAATATGGCAGGACCGCCGATTCCGTACGCGAGGAACCAAACGCGAAGCTCACGGGCGAAGCCGACGTAAGCCTCGTAAAAACCTACGTCGTCCTGGTTCGCGGTCGTGGACGAATTCGAACGCTTCTTCTTCGCCATATTGTTCGCACCAGACGCGACGACTCAGTCCACGTCGTCAAGCAGTCCGCGTAGATTGACACCAAGCGCGCAGGCCGGCAATGCACGAGGGAAGGGCGCGGAAAGTGACCTCGAGACCGTACCGATTGTCAGTCGCGGGGCGAACATGTGGCGCGCCCGGGAGGATTCCAATCTTCGCACCGGCTTAGAAGGGCTGAGGCGCTACTTCACGGCGGCCGTGACCTGGACCTTCGTGCTGTCATCGGTCACGAGCGTCAACATCACGGAGTCGCCGGCTTTGAGCGGACGTTTCAGGTCGGTCAGCACCAGGTAGAAGGTCTTCTCATCCATCGCGAGGTCGCCGTATGCGGGCACGGTGAGATTCGCGACCACCTGGGCGCTCGCGTCGGCCCCTTTACTCTTGTCCCGCAGCTCGACCTTCCCCGCGGCGTCGGTCGTCGCGGAGACGATGAACACGTCGTACATCCCCGGGTTCGTCATCGTCACGAACGCCATCGCCGTGGTCTCGCCGGCGGCGGGCGCCTTCACCCAGGGAGACGACACGTCGAGCTTGGCCTGGCTGGAGACGGTGGCGACGGCCAGGACGAGGGCGAGAAGCGTGAAGCACCTCATGATCGGGCGGCAGTATAATCCGGGTCGCCGCGTCTCTCGAGGCCAATCGTCATGACGTACAGCAGGCACGTTCTCTCCGGTGTCGTCGTCATGGTGGCCGCACTGGCCGCGCTGGCGGCGCTCCCATCGATCGCGCCAGCGACGCTCGCGCAGACCGCCGCGCCGCGCATCCCGCGCCTGCCCGACGGCAAGCCGAACTTCACCGGACTCTGGCAATACATCGGCACCGCGAACTGGGACATCCAGGATCACGGCGCGCAGCCGGGCCCCTTCCCTCAGCTCGGCGCCATCGGCGCCATTCCCGCCGGCCAGGGGATCGTGGACGGCAACGAGATTCCGTATCGGCCCGAGGCGCTCGCGCGCAGGCAGGAGAACAACGCGAAGCGGTGGGAGCTCGACCCCGAGCTGAAATGCTTCATGCCCGGCGTGCCTCGCGCCACCTACATGCCGTTCCCGTTTCAGATCGTGCAAGGCAACCGGCAGATCGGCATCGCCTACGAGTACGCCACCGCCAACCGCGTCGTCAATCTCGTGAACCATCAGAAGTCGCAGGTGGACACGTGGATGGGCACGTCGAACGGCCGGTGGGACGGCGACACGCTGGTGGTGGACGTGACCGGCTTCAACGACCAGACGTGGTTCGATCGCGCCGGCAACTTCCACACCGAAGCGCTGCACGTCGTCGAGCGCTACACGTTCCGCACGCCTGACGTGATCGACTACGAAGCGACCATCGAGGATCCGAAGGTCTTCACGCGGCCGTGGAAGATCAGCCTGCCGATCTACCGGCGGCTCGAGAGGAACGCGCAGCTGCTGGAGTTCAAGTGCGTCGAGTTCACCGAAGAGCTGATCTACGGGCACCTCAAAAGGAAGTGACCATGAAGAACGTGTTCGCGCCCATGAAGGTCGGCATCGCGCTGCTGTCGCTGGTGGCCGTGTCGGCGGCGGCTCAGGCGCAACGAAGCTTCACGCCGCCGAAGACGCCGTGGGGCGATCCGGATCTGCAGGGCACGTGGACGAGCGACGACTACATCGGCGTGCCGCTCCAGCGGCCCACGCAGTACGGCACCCGGCTGCTGCTGACGGATGCCGAGATCGCGCAGAACGAGGCGCGCCTCAAGACCCAGGCCGAACGCGACAGCCAGGAGTTCGCCGCGGAGAGCGCGCAAGTGACGACCGGACCGCAGGGAAACCTCCAGGATCGCCCGAGACGGCCGCCGCGGCAGACGTCGCTGATTGTCGATCCGCCGGACGGCCGCATGCCGGCGCTGACCGCCGACGCGATGACGAGACGTCAGGGCATCGGCGCGGGCAACCCGAATCCCAACCCGGCGTCGTGGGAAGACTTCAGCTACTACATCCGCTGCATTACGCGCGGCGTGGCCGGCTCTATCCTGCCGGTCATCTACGGGAACGGCGCGCAGATCGTGCAGTCGCCCGGCTACGTGATGATCCTGCAGGAGATGGTGCACGAAGCGCGGGTGATTCCCACCACCGCGCGCCCGCACGTCGGGTCGAGCATCCGCACCTACATGGGCGACTCGCGCGGCCGCTGGGACGGCAACACGCTCATCGTCGAGACCACCAATTTCCTGCCGGGAAAAACCGGCATCGGCGCCAACGGCGGCGGCACGCCCACCAGCGACGCCCTCAAACTGACCGAGCGTTTCACGCGCATCGAGCCGAACGTGATTCGCTACGAGCTGACCGTCGACGATCCGAAGACGTACGCGCGGCCGTGGACGATTTCGTTTCCCATCACGCGCGAGCCCGGGTACCAGAACTTCGAGTACGCGTGCCACGAAGGCAACTACGGCATGCACAACCAGCTGAGCGCGGCGCGCGCGGAGGAAAAGAAATGAGAGATCGAACGCCGATGCGCACGTTGCTGGCGGTTGTCGCTGCTCTGCTCGTCGCGGCGCCGCTCGGCGCGCACCACTCCTTCGCCGCCGAGTTCGACGCGAACAAACCGGTCAAGCTCCAGGGCACGATCACGAGGGTGGAATGGATCAATCCGCACGCGTGGATCCACGTCGAGGTGAAAGGTGAGGACGGGAAGGCGGTGGTGTGGATGGTCGAAACCGCGGCGCCGAACTCCATGCTGCGGCGGGGGTTCAGCAGAGACTCACTGCCGGTGGGCACCGAGATCCTGGTCGAGGGGTTCCGGGCGCGTGACGGCGCCAACCGGGCCAACGGCAGCAGCATCACCTACAAAGACGGCACAAAGCTGTTCATCGGCTCGCAGGGCACCGGCGCCCCAGTGAATCAGTAAGAGGCGCACGGTCCCCAATTACGGTTTACCATTAGCCGCTAACGCGATGCTGCGGTCTGTCGGCCGGGCGGCGCTACTTCTCCTGGCAGTGGGTGGCTGGGTGGCTGTCTCCCTGACTGCCCTCCAGTCGGCGCCGGCCCAATCTCCTGCTCCATCACAGCCAGCCGCGGCACAGCCAACCGTCCGCGCTGTCCTCGATAAGTACTGCGTCACCTGTCACAACGCGCGTCTCCGCACCGCGGGGCTCGCGCTCGACACGGTGGACTCCACGATGCCGGCCGCCAATCCGGAAGTGTGGGAGCGCGTCATCGCCAAGCTGCGCTCGAAGGCGATGCCGCCCTCGGGCATGCCGCGGCCTGATGACGCGACGTACGCCGCGGTCGCCGGCGTGCTCGAGCGCGACATCGATCGCGCGTGGGCGGCAAACCCGAACCCCGGACGCATCGGCGCGGTGCATCGCCTCAACCGCGTCGAGTACAGCAACGCCATCCGCGATCTGTTCGCGCTCGACGTCGACGTGACGTCGAAGCTCCCCGGCGACGAGACCGCCGACGGGAGCTTCGATAACTTCGCGGACGTCCTGACGATCTCGACCGCGCACCTCGAGCGCTACCTGTCGGTGGCGCGCCAGGTGACACGGCTGGCGGTCGGCCTGCCGCCGGCCGTGCCCGCCGCCGATCGCTTCGAGATTCCGCTGCACGTGGTGCAGGAGGATCGCCAGAGCGAGGACCTGCCGTTCGGATCGCGGGGCGGTATGGCGATCCGCTACGACTTCCCCGTCGACGGCAACTATCTGATCAAGGTTCGTCTGCGCCGGCAGTACCAGGACTACGTCATGGGGATGGGCTGGCCGCAGCGGCTCGATCTCCGGATCGACGGCGCGCTGGCGAAGCGCTTCACGGTGGGCGGCGACGCGAAGGGCCGGCCGGCCGCCGCGAGCTACGCCGGCGACGGCGAGCCGGGCTTCGCCGGCGATCCCGAGTGGGAAAAGTACATGCAGCTCGAAGCCGACGCCGGCCTCGAGCTCCGCGTGCCGATCAAAGCGGGGACGCGCGTGGTCGGCGTTTCGTTCGTCCGCGAGATGTGGGAGCCGGAAGGGCTGCCGCAGCCGCTGCAGCGCGGCCGCGTGCTGACCAACGATCAGATCTACATGGGCTACGCCGCCGTTGGCGCGGTCTACATCGGCGGGCCGTTCGAGGTCACGCAGCAGGGCAAGGACACGCCAAGCCGGCGGGCGGTTTTCGTTTGTGAGCCTCAGCGCCAAGCCGACGAGCGCGCGTGCGCGACGCGGATCCTCTCGCGCATGGCGCGGCTCGCCTACCGCCGCCCTGCCACGCAGGCCGACGTCCAGACGCTGCTGGCGTTCTTCGACCGCGGCCGCGGCGAGGGCGGCCGCTTCGACACCGGCATCCAGTTCGCGCTCGAGCGGATGCTCGTCGATCCCGACTTCCTGCTGCGCATCTACCGCGACCCGAGCCGCCTGAAGGCGGCCCCCACGACTGTCGTCGCCCCCACGACAGTCGCAGCCCCCGCGACTGTCGTAGGGGCCGGCTTCAGCCGGCTCGACACGTCGGCGTATCGCCTCAGCGACATCGAGCTCGCGTCGCGCCTGTCGTTCTTCCTGTGGAACAGCGTGCCTGACGCTCGGCTGCTCGACGCCGCCGAGCGCGGGCAGCTGGCCAATCCCGCGCTGCTCGAACAGCAGGTCACGCGCATGCTCGCGGATCCGCGCGCGACGCGCGCGCTCGTCGGCAACTTCGCGTCGCAGTGGCTGAACCTCCGCCGCGTCCGCGAAGTGATCGTCCACCCCGACTTCTATCCCGACTTCGACGAGAGCCTGCTCGAGGCCTTTGAAGAAGAGACGCGGCTGTTCATCAACAACACGCTCCAGGAAGACCGCAGCGTGCTCGACCTGCTGCGCGCCGACTACACCTTCGTCAACGAGCGGCTGGCGCGCCATTACGGCATCCCCGGGATCTACGGCACGCGCTTCCGGCGCGTGACGCTCGCGAATCCGAATCAACGGGGCGGCCTGCTGGCGCACGGATCGATCCTGGCGACGACGTCGTATCCGGATCGGACCTCGCCGGTGCTGCGCGGCAAGTGGCTGCTCGACAACCTGTTCGGCACGCCGCCGCCCCCGCCGCCGCCCGACGTCAACACCACGCTCCCCGACCCGAAGCCGGGCGAGATGCCGAAGACGATCCGCGAGCGCCTGGCGCAGCACCGCACCAATCCGGTCTGCGCGAGCTGCCACTCGGCGATCGATCCAGTGGGGTTTGCCCTCGAGCACTTCGACGCGATCGGCGGCTGGCGGACGGTGGACGAGGCTGGCAGGCCGGTGGATCCGAAAGGCACCACGGTCAGCGGCACGAGCGTCGACGGCCTATCGGGCCTCCGCTCACTGCTGCTCGATCAGCCCGGACAGTTCCCGTCCACGCTCACTGAGAAGCTGCTGGCGTACGCGATCGGGCGCCGCGTCGAGTACCACGATCGGCCGGCGGTGCGCCAGATCGTCCGCGGCGCCGCGGCCACCGACTACCGCTGGTCCTCGCTCATCATGGGCATCGTCAAGAGCCCGGCGTTCCAGATGCGGGCGCCCGCCGTCGCCACGAACTGACGAAGGAGATCGCTGCATGTTCCTCACCGGAAAATCGCTGCCACGGCGCACCGTCCTGCGGGGCATCGGCGCGACGCTCGCGCTGCCGCTCCTCGACGCGATGGTGCCGGCCCTCTCGGCGCAGAGCCGCGCCGCTGGCACACCCGTGCACCGGTTCCAGTCGTTCTATGTGCCGAACGGGATGGCGATGGAGTACTGGACGCCGGTCGGACTCGGCGCCGACTTCCAGCTGTCGCGGATTCTCGAGCCGCTGGCGCCGTTCAGGAACCAGACCCTCGTGGTGTCCGGCATGAAGACCACGTGGAATTACATCCACGCCGGCGCGTCCGGCTCGTTCCTGACGGGGACGATGCGCGGCGGGCGGAATGAAGTCGAGATCTTCGCCGACGTCTCGATGGACCAGATCCTCGCGCGGCGCTTCGCGAAGGAGACGCAGGTCGCCTCGCTCGAGCTGAGCATGGACGCGCCCAACAACGCCGGCGCGTGCACGGGCAACCTGAGCTGCGTCTACACGCACACGCTGTCCTGGCGCAGCCCGACGCAGGCGCTGCCGATGGAGTACAACCCGCGCGCCGTCTTCGAGAAGCTGTTTGGCGACAGCGGCAGCACTGCCCCGGCCGCGCGCCAGGCGCGTCTCCGCCAGCAGAAGAGCATTCTCGACTCGGTGACCGACAAACTCGCCGCGCTCAGGCGCGAGCTCGGGCCCGGCGACCAGACGAAGGTCAACGAGTACACCGAGGCGGTGCGCGACATCGAGCAGCGTATCCAGAAGGCCGAGGAGCAGGATGCGCTGCAGCTGCCGGCGATCGACCAGCCGCAGGGCGTCCCGCCGGTGTTCGAGGACCATCTCGCGCTGATGCTGGACCTGCAGGTGCTGGCGCTACGGTCCGACCTCACGCGCGTCATCTCGTTCATGCTGAGCAAGGAGCAGAGCGCGCGGCCGTATCCGCAGATCGGCGTGCCCGAGGCGCACCATCCGCTCTCGCATCACGGCAACCAGCCGGAGCTGATCGCGACGATGTCGAAGATCAACCGGTACCACGTGGAGCTGTTCACCGGGTACCTGAAGAAGCTGCGGGAGACGCCCGACGGCGACGGATCGCTGCTCGATCACATGACGATCCTCTACGGCGCCGGGATCTCGAACAGCAACCAGCACTCGGGAGACAACCTGCCGATCCTCCTGGCCGGCGGCGGCGCTGGAACCTGGAAAGGCGGCCGGCACCTGGTCTTCACCGAGAAGCCGGCGATGGCCAACCTGCTCGTGACGCTGATGGACAAGCTGGGCGCGCCGGTCGAGAAGCATGGCGGCAGCACCGGAAGGCTCTCGATCGATGCGTAGCGCCGCGCTCGCGTCGCTCGTGGTCATCGGCCTCGCCGCGTCCGCGGCGGCGCAGGGCGGCGCCACCGCCGACGGCACCACGCCGCTGCACTGGGCGGCCTACAAAGACGACGTGGCCGGCGCGGCCGCGTTGGTGAAGTCAGGCGCGAACGTGAATGCGGCCAACGACCTGGGCGCGACGCCGCTGTGGCTCGCGAGCCTGAATGGCAGCTCGCCGATGGTGCGCGCGCTGCTCGGAGCCGGCGCGAATCCCAACCTCGCGCTGCTGGCCGGCGAAACGCCGCTGATGATCGCGGCCCGCACCGGCAACGCCGACGTCGTCGATCAGCTCGCGAAGAAGGGCGCCAATCTCAACGCGCGCGCCGCTCGCGGGCAGACCGCGCTGATGTGGGCCGTCGCGCAGCAGCACCCGGATGTCGTCAAGGTGCTGCTCGCGCACCGCGCCGACGTCCACGTGAAGTCCGAGACGTGGAGCCAGATGATGGCCGTGCCGCCGCACGGCCGGCTCGAGTACAACCGCCTGATTCCGCACGGCGGCGAGACGGCGCTGCTGTTCGCGGCCCGCGTGGGCGACCTCGAGTCCGCGAAGCTCCTCGTGGCCGCCGGCGCCAACATCAACGACGCGGATGCGTGGGGCGTCAGCGCGACGACCCTCGCCGCGCACACCGGCTTCATCGACATCGTCGAGTTCCTGCTCGAGAAGGGCGCGAGCCCGGATTCGCCCAACGGCGACTTCGCCGCGCTGCACGTGGCGGTGATGCGGCGCGACGAGCGCATGGTGGCCGCGCTCCTCTCCCATCGGGCTGACCCGAACGTCCGGCTCCGCAACTGGACGCCGACGCGCCGATCGTCGGCGGACCTGAATTTTCCGCAGCACCTCGTCGGCGCCACGCCGCTGTGGATGGCCGCGCGCTTCAGCAACCCGGCGCTCATGCGGCTGCTGGTGAAGCACGGCGCCGATCCGAACTTCGTGCATAAAGCAGACTATTGGGCCGACGGGCTGATCTCGCAGCACCGCGTCGAAGCGACGACCGTCCTGATGGCGGCGGCCGGCATGGGAGCGGCCGGCGCGACGCCGTGGCTGCCCATCCCGCGCGAACAGCGTGACGCGCTGACGCTCGAGACGGTGAAGACCGCCGTCGAGCTCGGCGCCGGCCTCGATGCCGTCAATGCCGACGGGCGCACGGCGCTCGACGGCGCGCGCGCCCTGAAGCTCGAATCAGTCGTGAACTTCCTCGTCGACAAGGGCGCCAGAGGGCGCTAGCATTCGCCAGTACAAGGAGTTGCCGATGCTTGCCAGGAGCCTCACCGTTCTGACCCTGGGCCTCGGAATCGCGGGATTGGTGCCTGGCGCGGCCAGCGCCCAGGCCACCGACACACCCACCTACACGAAGCACGTGGCGCCGATCTTCCAGGCCAAGTGCGAAGCGTGCCACCGGCCGGATTCGATCGCGCCGATGGCGCTCCAGACGTTCGAGCAGGCGCGGCCGTGGGCGCGCGCGATCAAGCAGCGCGTCGAGACGCGCCAGATGCCGCCGTGGAACATCGACAAGACGGTGGGCATCCAGGAGTTCAAGAACGATCGGTCGCTGACCGACGCGGAGCTCGCCACGATCGTGAAGTGGGTCGAGGCCGGCGCACCGAAGGGCGACGCGACGGACATGCCCCCGGCAAAGGTATGGCCGCGCGACCAGGGATGGCTGTATGCGGACCGCTTCGGCAGCGAACCCGACCTCATCATCCGCTCCACGACCTGGACGCAGAAGAAGGGCGCCAACGACACGTGGTGGAAGCCGGTCGTGCCGACGGGCGTCATCGAGCCGCGCTGGGTGCGCGCGATCGAAGTGCGTCCGGGTACGGTCAAGGGGCGCAAGATCACGCACCACGCGAACTCGGACCTCCTCCAGAGCGAGCCGAGCGATCTGATCCAGGCCGGCCCCGGCCGCTTCATGGAATGGGCCGTCGGCAAGGACGGCGAGCAGATGCGGCCCACCGCCGGCAAGCTCCTGCTCCCGGGCTCCCGCATCGCGTGGGACATCCACTATTCGTCGGCGCCCGACGAGGACGTCACCGACGTCGTCGAAATGGGCGTCTGGTTCTACCCGAAGGGTCAGGACCCGAAGTACCGCCAGCACCTGCTCCGCATGGGCAACACCGGCACCGGCGCGATCGACCTGCCGCCGAACACGGTGAAGGCCACCGAGACCTACGTGCCGCTGAAGCAGGCCGCGCGCGTGGAGAGCTTCCAGCCGCACATGCACCTGCGCGGCAAGGCGATGTCGCTCGAAGCGATCCTGCCCACCGGACAGACAGTCATCCTGAGCCACGTCGCCGAGTTCAGCTTCAACTGGCACAACGCGTACGTCTATGCGGACGATGCCGCGCCGCTGCTGCCGAAGGGCACGGTGATGAAGGTCACCGCGTGGCACGACAACACCGTCGCCCACAAGTCGAATCCGGACCCGAATGTCTGGGTCGGCTACGGGGATCGCACCGTGGACGAGATGGGACACGCGTGGGTGAACGTCACGTACTTCACCGACGAGGAGTACGCGGCGGAAGTGGACGCGCGCCGCGCGCGCATGGCGCGAGGCACGCAATAAACGCGATGACGCGTCGCTGGGCCCTCGTCGCGACGATCGGCGTCTGGATCGCCTCCGCGCCGATCGCCGCGCAGTTGCCGCGGCCGCCCCTCGCCCTCGAGCCGCTCGGCTCGCACGGCGAAGCGGTGTTCCCGGCGTTCGAGGGCTGGGGAGCAGACAAGAACGGCGATACCGTCCTTCTGCTCGGCTACTACAACCGCAACAAGGCGCAGGAGTTCGACGTCCCGATCGGTCCCGACAACACGATCGAGCCCGGCGGCCCCGACTACGGCCAGCCGACGCACTTCTACACCAGCCGGCAGCACGGCGTCTTCACGATCAAGGTCCCGAAGGACTTCGGCAACAAGCGCCTGACGTGGTCGCTCACGGTGAACGGCCAGACGTCCACGGTCTCCTTCTGGACCAACCCGCCCTACGCGATCAATTTCTACAAGCACCCGGCCAACGGCAACGAACCGCCGGTCATCAGGCTGACGCGCGACGGCGCGGCGATGACCGGCCCGCCGTCCGGCGTCGCGCTGACCTTGTCAGGAACAGTCGGGCAACCCGTGCCGCTGTCGCTCTGGGCGTCCGACGTCGCGACTGAGGACACGGCAGCCGACGACGCACTCGCGGACCGGGCACGCACGGCGACCCCGCGCGCGCCGGACCCCATCGCCATCATCGGCACGCAGGTCATTGGCGGCGGCCGGGGCGTGCCCCCGCCGCGCGCGCCGCAGCCCGACATCGTCGTCAACTGGCGGAAGCATCGCGCGCCCGCGGGCGGCGAGGTGCGGTTCGCGCAGGACCGGATTCCGCTGGTCACCAAGGGCGACCCGAAGCTGGTCCTCCAGGCGCAGACGACGGCCACGTTCACCGCGCCTGGCGAATACGTGGTCCGCGCGCAGGTCAACGACGACTCCGGCGACGGCGGCGGCGGCGATCAGTGCTGCTGGACCACCGCGCACATTCGCGTCAACGTGAGGTAGGGGCACGGCGCCCGTGCCCCTACTCCCAACTTCCAACTTCCAACTCCCAAACGAGGGATACATGACTCGCCGTTCCGCTGCGCTCGCGATTGCCCTTGCTGCCCTCCTGTCTGCGCCACTGCTCCACGGGCAGGCGCCGGC
>SXGR01057961.1_pt1 | contig 13993 bp, 16 predicted proteins | sample 3174711 | NCBI WGS metagenome assembly SXGR01 (sample SAMN11356860, study PRJNA531348) | freshwater metagenome | isolation source: freshwater sample F1-60 | place: China: Fuxian Lake, Yuxi | collected 2017-12-25
TAGGCGCCTGCAATAAGATCCTTATCAAAGGCTAGCATACGTAATACAGATTCAGGCTCAAATTCAATATCAGCGTCAACGAAGAATAAATGAGTACAACTTTTATCCTCTAAGAACATAGCTGTTAAAATATTACGTGCGCGAGGTATTAAGCTTTCATTTCGTAAAGTAGTAATACGAAAATTAATTCCAGCCTGCATTAATAGTTGAGATAATCTAAACATACTTAAAAAGTATTGATCTGTTAGATTTCCTCCATAACAAGGTGTAGCAATAAATAAATTACATTGTCTTAAATAAGCAGGATCTAATTTAATTTGATTATCTGTTACTGATAGAAATCCCTTAGGTTTAGGTATTTCATTAACAGGAGGTGGATTAGTTATTCCACCTCCTGCACTATTTTTCTCAGCCAACATTTCCTGTAGGCTTTTTTTCATATTAACTTAAGTCTTCCATTTTCTCGCCAGCTGCAAGTCCTAAGTCTTTACCGACCATTTCAGCAAAATAAGCAGTATTCTTAACTAACCACTCTTTTTGACTATCATACTCGCCTGGCTTAAAGATTTTATCTAGATCATATAATTCCATAGCCATTTCCTCTTCTGTTAATGGAATAGAATTACGAGATGGTACAACCTTATATTTAACATTGATAGCTAAAGGACCAGTTTTCATGCGTTCAATAGTTAAATCATAACCAGTCTTGGGGTCAGTAGGATCACCATATTCTGGATTTTTAACATAGGCAAGAATTTCTTTATAAATTGTTGCTTTAAGATCGAAAATTTTAATACTCTTGCTTGCACGATCAATTACGTTACAAACGTAAGCAAAAGTTGGTTTCTCTGAATAGATTTCTTTAGGAATTTCTAATACTGGATCTTTTGCCCCAGTAACCATAGTTTCCTTATCTCTATCAAAAGAAATACAGTCTAATGGGTGCTTCTTACCTTCATTATTTGTTACCCAATAAATATAACGAGGTAATACACTTCCAACTAAACGGATTTTAGTACCGGCGTCATTTAATTTTAGACGCTCAATTTGGCGACCGCCTCCTAGTGAAGTGTTTGAGCTAGTGTTGTTCCAAGATTTCATATAAGTTCCTTTATGAATATAAGTTTTCCATGTGAATGTCTCACGTATGGATTAGTGTAATAATGTTTGTCCACAAAAAAATCGGGAATAAAGTTAGGATTTTTTAAAGGATGACGGAGTGATAACATATAACAATATTCTTTTTTAAGATTAGCAGGTATATTATCAAATATAAATGATATATTTTTGATCGTTGTTTGCATTTCTTTTACAAACGACTTATGTTTAAATAAAAACCCCTTTTTATCTTCATAAATATACTTATCTAATATTAATAAAGAAATACTGTTTTTATATTTTAAGTTAAGTAATTTCGCTAATTGAGCAACTGAACCTGCTATAAAATTAGTAGGTCTGCTTAATATAAATAGAAGAACGATAAATCCTTCACTATTATTTCGTGAAATCTTATTTAACTCAAGATAATTAAATTTTACTACTGTATTAGGCATTTAGCAACAATAATTATTATCAATTTTGTTGTAGCCTTTGCGTGACTTTATTTATAACATTAGATGAAATCCAATCAGTAGTACAGTGGTCTTTCCTAATATTAGTTAAAGTGGGATACCAAAGATTTTTTTCCTCTAGACCCCAACGCCAGTCAGGCATATAAGAATGTAATATATAACCTTTACACTTTAAACTACCCGCAATATGGGCTGGTAAAGAATCAATACCTACAAACTGTTTGCACCAAGATATAACCCATGCTAAGTCGCGCAAACTTTTAAGTTCTTTACCTATATTTTCGCAATTATATAATTCTTCAGATAAATCAATATTAACCCATTTTTCTTGTGGATTCTCGTTAATTAATTTCTGAGCCTCTTCCTTAGTCATACTACGCATTTTATTATTAGTATGACCAATAGAGCCTTTCCATGAAATAATTGTATAATTATCTCTATCAACCGCAAATCTAGTTAAGTTAGCATTTCTAGGGCATACATCTAAACTTACTGGAGGAGGTAAATTATCCCAAGATTCGTAACCTAAATAATAAGGTATGCTCATAATAGGTAATACAGGTATATCTTGTTTCATTTTCCAATTATTTACATTTATTTTACCTGATATTTGTAGTAAGTCTGATAAATTCTCATGAATAGTTTCAAAATCTCTGCCTGTTTCCCAAGTAAATGGATTATCTGGACAAATTAAAATAACATCTTTAATTTTCTTTTGTAATTCCGGAACAAAACGCGCAAATTGAATAAAATCTCCTAAACCTTGCTCAGGAACTATTTGTACGCTTTTTGTCGCTGTTCCTCTCTTTAAAATTTTATGTCGATTCAATTTTTCATTAAAGAAAATACGGTTTTCGTAAAGTTCTAAACCTTTCGAAATGTTACCGTTAGTTAATTCGATCAGAGATAAAGCGAAGCCCGATCTATTTAACCCCATTGTTTTTAATTTTTCGGCAGATTCAATAGATTCTCGTGCGGTATTGAAATTCAACTTCTGTAGTGCACATAAGGACATATGTAAATATGCTTCGCTATTTTCATGTGTTAATATGCTAAATGCGGCGTATTTTTCTGCTTCTTCATAATTAGCTAAATCTATTTGTATACTAGAAATACAAGCAAATATTGTAGATTGAAAATCTGCTGGAGGCTCTAAAGATAAAGATTTATTAAATAAATCTAGTGCTAACTTAGGATTTTCTTTTGCAGACACTACTGCTATATAATAGGGAAATCTATAATCAGTTTTATGTAACATCGCGCACGCATAAGCTAGTTCTAATACTTTATCTTTATTATTTAAAATAATATATACATCTAATAACATAACAGCTATATCTATATCTGCTGGTGCTATTTTATTAGCTTTTTCTAAATAATAAGCAGCTCTATCATATCTCTGCTGGGAGAATTGATTAAAACCATGTAAATAATTAGTTAATGCGCTTCGCTGATCCATTTTCTGTATAAGTGAAAAAGCAGCTAGATATTGTTTATTTTGAATGTGGTTTAGAATTAAACTCGTCGTCATTTATAACCTCGAAAGGGATTCCTTCTTTTGCGTACCAGTATTGTCTATTAAATTGAGTTCGTTGAACAACAAATCCTTTATACCAGAAATCTAATACTTCCGGTTCTTGTTTATCAGGATGTAATCTTTGTATACGACCTAAGATTTGTTCTAAAGTAATTGGATTATTAGTAGGACTTGTTAATCCCAAAGTATCTAATCTATTACAGGAAACACCTTCATAGAAAATTTTATTAGATAAAATAGCGTCAATATCATTACCTGCATTTGTAAGGATATGCTCTCGTTCTGCGTCCGGGGTTTCACCGATTAATAATTTAGACTTTGGAATAGTTAAATTGAATCTACGTAACGCTTCCAATCGTTCATTTACTAATAAAACACAACGTTTTTCGGCTATTTTCTTAGTAGTCCATTTGGTAATATATTTTATATAATCTTCATTCTGTGCCAGATAACTAACACAACGAACCCAATCCTTAATCGGATTTTTAATATTAAGATGTATAGGTGTTTGTATTATATATACTTTCTTAATTGGCATAGTAGCACCGGGATTATCGGCAATCACATGGTTAGGTCCAAAAAAATCCGGTAATAATTCATGCCAGCCATCTTTTCGTCTAGGAGTAGCGCTCAATCCAATTTTAACTTTAGCATTTAATCCATTTACCACACTAGAAAATATTCTAGCCGGTGCTTTATGACATTCATCGACAATAACTACTGAAAATTGATTCATCAATTCTTCTAGGTGATTGCCTACAGAAAGATATAAACCTACTGTAATCGGAGCAGGACGGTAAATACCTCCACCAATTTCTCCAATTGTAGTACCTTCTATAAATTTATTACAATGCTCTAACCATTGATCTTGTAATAATTTTGTATGTGTTAAGACTAATGCCGAGTGCCCATATGAACCTATTAAACTTGATCCTAAAAATGTTTTTCCAAAACCACATTTAGCTTGTATTAATCCGCTATATAATTTGCCATTTTTTAGCATTTTATCTTGAATTATAACTTGTTCTGGTCTTAATACTCCCTTAAATGCTACGTTATTTAATGGTATATTCGGTCTAGTATCTTTATAATCTACTAGATTTACTTTATGAAAACCACCAGATGGTATCCACCATAATTGTTTTTGTTCGTCAAATCCCATATTGTGAAAAATATCTTTTCCATTATTATATTGAAAATAGCCAGAACTTAAATCCTGGGGTGATATATCACAATCTTCTGCTTTAAAATAAATTTTCTCAGCTATTATGGCATTTTTAATCGTCGGTTTACTGATAACACTTTCTCATCTTTACCAAAGTCCAGATCTATTAATCTCCAAATACCTTTATATTTTAAACAGCCTGCTTTTATAAACTTAAAATCAGCTAAACTAATTTCATTAAAATACTTTGGAATTTCTAAAGGATATGAAATATCTTGAACCCAAATATAATTTCTCTTAACATCTATTATTTTTTTATAAGTTAGTACATCACTGAATTTCTCAAAATAAAAAATATTAGCATTATTATCTATACCGAAAGGTTTTTTATTTCTAACAAATGATTCCAATGTTAAAAAGGTTACGCTAAACGAAAAAGTTATTTCAGAACCTAAGTATCGTTTTCCGATAATACTATATCGTTTAGCATAATCTGTAAAAGGTAACATTCTATTATCAATCATATAGCTAGGTTTACCTTCATTTAATTGTATATATGTTTTTGTTCTATCGTAAAATACTTTATGAGGTACTTTTGATAAACAAAACAATGGAAACCTAATTTTGCTATATATGTATAATGGATCAGTATGTGGTACTATTTAACATCACCCCAAGAAGCACCTTTTTCTATATCAACCTTAATAGGACAATCAGGAATCGATGCTCCACGATCTTTTTGTAAGCATTCAGTTAATTTTTTTGCATACATATCGTAATAATCATTATGTACTTCTGCTACAATACTATCATGAACTGTAGCGAATACTCTAATTTTATCTTCTAACTTATTTTCAGTTACCCAATCCATAAGATCACATAATCCTAATAATGTGATATCACTAGCTACGCTCTGAATTAAAAAGTTTAATCCGGAACGAGCAGCATGAGATGCAACACCTTTATTAGTTGAACCAACTTCAGGTAATCTGCGTTTACGTCCAAATAAGGAATAAGTAAACTTATTAGAATAAATAAAGGCTAAATTATTATCAATCCATGCTTTTAGTTGAGGTGCTTCTCTGAAATACTTAGCAATAAAGTCTTTAGCTTCTTCGTAAGTAACATTAGCGGTTTCAGCTATTTTATTAGGACCGGCACCGTATAGAATACCGAAAGTAATAGCCTTAGCCCATTGACGTTCTGCAGGAAATAACTTTTTAACATCTTTAATATCACATGGTAATTTAAACATACCGTGCGCAACATAAGAATGAAAGTCCAGTTTTTCGATAAAAGCTTTCTGGAAGAATTTATCACCAGATAAGACAGCAGCTACATAAACTTCCGCAGTACCTAAGTCAGCCTGAACAATAGAATAATTATCTTCTGCCTTAAAGATTTTCTTAACGCTCTTATCATCTCTAGGTAAATTTTGATAATTAATAACTCCCGAACTAGATAGTCGACCAGCTACTGTTCCCGTAATATTGAAACTACTACGAAGACGACTATCAAAATCTACACCATCATCAATATTAGATAAATATGTACCAAGAAACTTATTAGACTTACGAACTTCTAAAATAGTTTCTGCAAGTTCATGTTTAATAGCCTCTAAACTTTCTGCATCAGTAGAATACTGTCCAGTATCTGTCATTTTAATAGGAGTAAACCCTAAAATGTCATAAAATACTGCACGAAGATGATAAATGCTATTAGGATTAAAATCTACACCACTACGGCGCTTAAATTCAAGAACCGCATCATGGGAGTCAATTTCTTCAATAGCTTGTTCAATATCGACTTTAAGATCACTAGATACTTTATGTAGTACATCTATAGATATAGGGCCTCCAGTGTCTTCTAATTTAATTAAAGCTCTCGTAGCGCGTTTAAGAATATTAGTATAAACATTTTCTAATTTTTCATTTTTAGCTACTAAAGGTCGAAATTTAATAAATAACTGACTTGTAGCATCGCCATCTTTACAAGCGTACTTACTTAGAATTGCTCTAGGAACCATTCCATAATTAAATGCTTCTAATTTAATCTTATGTTGTTTACAATAAGATTTTTTGTACTCATTTAACTCATCTTCATAAGGACCTAAATCTGTATATTTTAAGGCTAAGTCTTTTAAACCATGAGTTCCTACGTCTTCTTTTAATGTATAATGTAAAAGAATAGTATCCTCAAAATCTGGGAATACAAATCCAAATTCTTTATGTAAGAAACGCATATCGAATTTAGCATTATGAAATACACACTTAATTTTATTGAAAACATCCTGTATTTCTTGTTTGAATACATTAATGATATTTTTAGCAACAAAATATCCTTCATGAGGCTGTGTACTAAAGGCAATTCCTATTACTTCACCTTGTAAAGGAGATAAACTAGTAGTCTCAATATCTACTACTAAAAATTGTGCTAATGAGAACTTTACTAATAATTTTCTAAAAGTCTCAATATCATCTAATGATTGCTCAGAATCTAGATATTGATAATCTTTAGGAATTTTAGGAGTATCAATATTGTTTGCGAATAGTTTAATCTTAGCAAATGCCGTTTTTAAATCGTCTTCATACTGAGGTTTAATAACTAATAGATTAGGATCTATAATTGGTATAATCTTATCATCAATTGTAAATCCATTATACTTCATAATACCAGTTTTTCCAGTAATATGTTTTAACGAATCCGCACCTACTGGGCAGATTAAATCATAATCTGTCTTTAGCTGCTCTATATTAAGAGTAACATCTTTCTTTAATATTTTTTCTTTTGGAGAATCACATAAATATGCTACATCAAAGTCAAAACTATGATATGGCTTTAATGCTGCTTTTGTGGCATTTTTTAATGGGGAACTAATAACTAATACTGATTTCATACAACAACTTCCTTAACGGGTCCTAGACTTTCTAATAATTCATATGGAGACATTGAGCCTGGATCTTTTCCTTCAGTTATTGAAGGTATTTTTATTTCAACGTTCAATGTATCTAGTAATTCAGAAATCTTTTTAGCAGCTTGACGTCCGGCATTATCACCATCCATCATTAGATATACTTTATTAAAACTAAACATATCTAATAGCTTAAGTTTTTCTTTTTTAAAATTTTGCGAACCAAATATACATACAGCATTAGTATATCCATGCTGATGTAAATTTAGCATATCAAAAATTCCTTCTACAAGTATAATTGATTTATATCCTATAACCTGATCTAACGGGTATAGAATATTTAATAAATTTGCTCCGGAAGGGCGAATAATATATTTTTGTTCTCCTGAAGGCGGATCAGCCTCATGATGTCTACCAATAATAAATTGAATTCTACCAAATTGATTTACTGGGAAACATAAATATTGACTTAGTCCTAAATGAGTAGTAGTAAAACTATTAAACTTTTTTAGTATATTAGAATTAATACCTTTAAATGTACCTTCATACATTTCAGCATCAGGAGGCATTTCGATAATATCTTTGTTTTGAATATTACGTAATTTACTTTTAAGTTTGGCTATCTTAATAGGTTGACGATCTATTTTTACTTCTACGACCTCAATACCTACTTTTCGGAATAACTTACTTAGTTTTCCACTAAAACCGCAACTAAAGCAATTGAATACTTCTTTTTCTAAATTGACATGCAAACTAGGTTCTTTATCCTCATGCTGACCGCTAATGCAACGTATTTTTATTTCATACGGATTATTAGTTTTTGCATATTCAATGCCATTATTAGTTAAGATTTGAGTAATATCCATTATTTAATCGTATCCGGTATACCTACAAACCACCATTGTTTTGTTTTTTTATCAAATTGTTTTCTGATTACAGATTCTCTAGTATGGGTGGTTACATAATTAATACTATTTCCTAATTCATACCAATAAAAAACATGATTACGAATTAGCCCCATTAAAGGTGTAAAGTCCTTTTTTAATCTAAAGAATTGTGCTTCTTTAAATCGTAGAATTTCTATATCATCAGTTATCAAATATCTATCTATATTATCTGCGATAGATAAAATACCTGTTTTATACATCTTTAGCTTTCTCTTCCACTTGCTCTTTAGTATCGTTTCCGTACTTATTTAAAATACGTTGCGGTAACTCTGTTGTGGCGGCTGTTTTATTTATTCTAACAATATCCCAGTTCATTACTACTTGGAAACGCATAGCTTTACCGTTTCTAATTTTAATTATTTCAAATTGTAAAATGTTAGGATCTTCTGATAAATCCGCAGGTAAGAATCTAAAACTACGATCAGCACTATCTAATACTCCTTTAGCGAATCTAGCTTCACCATCTTTATCGATCTGATAAGGAGTTAAGATAATAACATTGTACTTTCTAGCATATAATTTTAATGCATCAGCTAAAGCTATTTGGCTTTGCCAATTCATTCTATCTTCAATCTTAATAATATTCAGATAATCAATTACGCAGAATCTAAAGTTTTTATGACGATTACTAATAATAGATAAATAATTATCTATTTTAGAAAGACTTGCATTTGCATCATCAATAATATAAAATCTAACATCAGATAATGTGGCTTTATTTTGTAGCCCATCATCAAATGCTTTCATATTATTATTATCTTTAAGATCCGCTAAAAGCTTATCAGTTACTTCATTACGGATATAAAAATGTTGTATTTTTGCTTCCGCAATACGAATCTTATCAATAGGAGTTAATTCTAATTTTAAGAACTTTAAGAAAGGTACACCACTTATCATAGATAATAGTCGATAATATACTTCAGCATATCTCATTTCAATAGAGATATAACAAACCGTATTACCTTTTAGGAAACTTTCTAAAGCTAAATTTAAAGCAATAATAGACTTACCGCTACCACGTCTACCACCTATCATCACTAATTCTTGTTCAAAGAATCCACCATTTACAGTGTCATAATCATGCGATAAACCGCTTGGGTGTACTATGAAAGTTTCTTCACTTAGAACAGTAGCTAATCCACTAACATCAAATACTTGATCGGATTGTGGAAAAGCTTGATATAAAGAAAGAACGTGGGATTGCATTTGTTCAGCAATCTCATCACGTTCTAAGGTTGGTAATGTATCTATAAAGTCATTTAAAAACCTAATAGAATCATCACGAGCAAATGTATCCTGTAATTGATTTAACAGAAATGCATTTGATATATCTACTTTACTATATGCTTCATCTAATATATTTGTTTCAATATGCTTAATAAATAGTTCATTACTTTGGATAGCAAGAAACTCCTCAGCATTAGGAATGCTAAGATTTTTTGCATAATAAGACTTAATCTGAGAGAATATTTCTAAATCTGCTCCAGTGAATAGTTTTTGACTAAGTTTACCGTATAATTCAGTATCTTTATTTTTTAGTATTCTATATAGGGCTAATTTAGTTAATTCAATACTCATTCTTTGTCGTCACTATCCTTTCCTGCAGCTTCTTTTTTCATTATAGATTCAACCATTCCAGTATCTCGAATCGGATAGAAATCTTTAACAGGTAAGACTCCTAGATAACGATAATACTCACCTAAACGTTGAATTGAATAAGTAGAACATCCATATTCTTCTAATTGTTTATTAATACCTTTAATTTTATCCGCAACAACTGAAGCATCAATAATTATAGGTCTAGGAAATACTAAATCACCATTTAAATACTTAGGTCCATCTTCTTTAAGATCGTATCTAAACTTACGAACCCAGCGCCCGCGCAATTCTCGTATAGCTAAATCTTTAATAGCAGGATCGCATTCAAATTCTTCATAATCCTTATCTGGATTAAGATAAAATTCTAACATATCCTCAGATGCTACTTTTTCTATAATTTCTCCAATACAATTATGAGAAGCTATAAAAACAACATCTTTTTTATTAAATTCACGATCTAAACTAAGTTTAATATGATCTACTTGAGCGGGAGCATGTTTACTTCTAGCACGAATAGGTATGTTATTAGTTAATAAAATACTTTTAATTCTAGGACTAGAAACATAATATTCTTCAGCTAGAACTGAAATAGCTTTTCCACCCACATATTCTTTACAGATCCATTTTTGTTCTTCCTCTGTAAATACTTTTAATTTTGCTTTTTCTTTAAGTTCTGCGGTACGTATTTGCTTACTATCGAAGTCAGTGATAATTTCATCTAATTTCTTAGTATTATAAGTAATGCCTAAATATTCGCAAATAGCTTTCTTTGTTTTACCTTCGCGAAGCATCCATTTAGCAATACGAATTTTTGACTCAGGTAAGTCTATCTGTTTCTTTTTTGCTGCCATAATCTATTTATATTATCTTAGTTAATAGGAGATTGCAAATTAATTTTCTATTAATGTTCTATCATCCAAGTAAATATCGTTTACTAGGCTTTGTATCATGCCGTGTTTGGTGTGGACTGGAGTAAAGCCCGCTTGCAAAATAGGAGAATCTCTATATACTTTTTCTAATACTAAACTAGATCTAACTCCTAACATTAATCTTTCTAACTCTTCTGCTGAATGATTTAAACCGAAAAATCTCTCTACAATACTACGAATATATTTAGCAAACTCATTTTCTTCTAATGTAAAAATTATATTCAATTCACCATCCGTAAGGTTACTTAGAAATAATTTCGTATCTTTACTACTTGCCGGCATATTTATTCTACTTTCTAATTAATTTAAGCAATAAAAAAGGCGACAATACGAATATTGTCGCCTTTTTTTGTTCAGTTTAAAACTGATTACTCCTTAGCGGATGGAGTATAATCCTTAGCAGAGATGCCACGGCGAGTAAGAACGGTCTTTACACCGCGCTCAGTCTTACCAAAACGATCAGCAAGCTCCTTGACAGTCATGTTTTTAGCAAGACTCTCAATGCCGGCGTATGCGTCCTTAGTAGCGGCTTCCTTCTTGTTCTTCTGAGGAGCCTTAAGCTTTAGACTTAATAGCTTACCACGAACCTGAGCAACGTCCTTACCTGGAAGGGCAGCGACGATATCCTCAAGGAATGCACCAGCTTCTGCCATCTTAGTGACAGTAGCAGTCTCAGCATCGGAGAAGGACTTTGGAGTCTCCTTCTTTTCAGCTGGCTTTAGGTGATCAGAAAGTTCAAGGGAAAGAGCCTTACCGTTGATCTGACGAGCATTGAACTTACCACCCTCAAACTTAGCAGCAACTTCCTCAGAAGTATACTGACCCTTATTTGAGCTTAAGAACTGCTTAAGAGCAGAAGTCTCTTCAGCGGAGAATACCGGAGCAGCCTTTGGTAGAGTTGGTACCTCAAATCCTAGCTTACGGTACTTGGCAGTTACAGAACGGCGAGGGAATTCGAATTCGTTAACGAAATTCTGAACTACCTCTTCTGTAAGACCACCAGCGGCAGCAGACTTCATCTTAGCTACCATTTCATCAGTGTAATCAAACTTAGAAGACATATGTTTTCCTTTTTTCCTTTTCGAGTTAAAAATCGAGGCAAAATTTATTTTCGCCTCATCAATAAAAATACTTTACCAGAGAAACTAAGGTTATGCAAACTTAATTTATTTTTAAGTTGGTATAAATGACTTACTTCTTAAAAGTATTTTGCAGCGATGTCTTTAGCGAAATTTTCTAATTCTTCTAAAGATTTATCGTTCATATAACGGTAATCAAAATTTTTGTAGTTGTCAAGAGATATTTCACTAGGATGGTCCAAATTTCTTGAACTTTTAGCACGAACCCCCGCAGGATCACCATCAATTCTAATTAATATACCGTTTTTCTCTTTTACTATATCAGCTTCATTAGGGAAACGCACATCTGCGATTACCCAATTACTTTCTGATTTATAATCTGCCATGAGTGCTAACACCCATGCATTAGTATGAAGCCCATTACGAACCGCTTCAGTTCCTAATTTTTGTTGAAATTCCCCAATTGTCATACCCCAATCAGGTAACATTACATTTTTTCCTTCTTGAGTAAACCATAATTGTTCCTCAGTTCCGGTCATAAATGCACCTATTTTTTTAAGTTTATAGGCAAAACTTTTTTGGGTAACTATAGCATTAGTATTAATGTGTAAATTGTGTACATCATTCCATTTGTTATTAGCATGTTTAATAATTAATCCTGCTAATGTATCTTTACCGCTACCTAATTTCCCGTTAATTCCGATTAACATATAACCTACGTACTCCTTCGAGTATATTTGTTAAATTAGATTTCTTTCCTATATTAATACCTTCAATTTTAATTTCAAGTAGTTTTTCAAGTTCATGGATCATACCTTTTACTCGAATTTTTTCTTCTTGCTCAATCACAGGTTTTTCATAGATTTTCATTTTAACAAGTTTTGTGATTATACTTCTAGAACTTTTATTCATTTTTTCTGCTACAGCATCAATATCATGATTAAGTTCTTTGTATAATTGTTCCAGAAGTTTTTCTTCTGCTTCAGACCAGATTTTACTTGCCATTTTTTAGTCGTTCCTTTATAGCCAACACGATTGGAGCCACAAAGTTTTGATTAACTGTCATATATGGTATATTTTCAGCATCCAGCCATGTTTTAATTTTATTATCAAATTGTATAGCTTCTTCTTGAGTTTGATTTCTGCCTTCAGTTTGATAATGAGTACCTCTATTTATAAATATGTTAAGGTTATCATATGTTTGAAAAATATCCTTACAACTTGTATAAAAACTTTCAGGATATTTCCCATATTGTCGTCCATAAAAAATACTTAAAGCGAAAGGACTGTCTGTAACAACAACATCAACTTTACCTACTAATCTATGAACTCTATTTTGTTGTTTACCAAATACGTAAACTTGATTTAATAACGTTTTTTGGCGCTCTTCCCATACTAAATCTTTAGCATATTCCGTTACTTGTTCAACATGTATATGTTCTAGTTTTAATGCGTGAAATAAACCCGCTGCTAAGGTGGATTTACCGGCACCTGGCCCCGCGAAAATATTAACTATTAAAGTCATAAAATAAATCCAATTGTTTAGAGTAACGATTTCTAAAAGAATCACCTAAATAGTTACTTAATTCAGTAAGTCCGGCTATTATAGTATCTAAATGATCTGCTGGAAAAGCATATCCCTTTTTAGTTGGAAAATCTATCCCACCATCTTCATCAAATAAATATTCTCTTAGATGTATATAAGTAGTCCCTTGAAACTCACTCATAGTGGCCATTAAACTTTTATAACCGTTATCACCTAATACAGCTATTTTTTTATTCATGATATAACATCAATATACTGATGAGCAATTTCATCCCAAGAAAATGCTTGTTTAATAATCTTCTCAGGCTCTTTCGGAGGTCTGTGTTTATATAATTGTTGTAATATAAACGCTAAATGATTTTTATCTGGCTCTAACACTGTACCATGCATACCCATTAAAGATAAGCTATCTCCAGGTTTGATAGCATGCATTTCATTTACTAGATCAGCAACTCTAATTTGAGAATTTATAAATATTCCATGTATAAATTCATCAGGAGGTCCGCCTTTAGTTACAATAGGGATACATCCACATTTAGCAGCTTCTAATATATGCATACCAAAACCTTCTCCTCTAAATGGATGAAGTAAATAATCATGAGATTTGTACAAATTAGCCATATCTTCTTCAGAATATTCTTCATTAAGATATTTTATATTAGTTCCTTGATGATAATTAATTTTTATTATATCAGCTAATATATCACCA